>Ga0116148_1000069_pt1 | contig 118735 bp, 86 predicted proteins | sample AD_UKC055_MetaG_FD_89786 | JGI IMG/M metagenome (GOLD analysis project Ga0116148, IMG submission 89786) | Active sludge microbial communities of municipal wastewater-treating anaerobic digesters from USA - AD_UKC055_MetaG | ecosystem: Engineered > Bioreactor > Anaerobic > Digestate | place: USA...
AGGTCCTCTTGACTCTCTTGACTCAGCGAACGTGCATCCGATTTTGTCATAATTACACATTCTACCCGAATCCATTCGTTAGTCAAGCCACATGCCTACTATATATGGTTTGGATTAGTATATCATGGGGACCACCATCTTTTAACCGCAAGTAGAATCGATCCCCCAATGAACCGGTTCGATATGAAATACTATAACCGCCCCAAAGGAAATACGAGACCTGCAATTCTAAATCGAACGGCACGGGAGAAGACACCGCCACAGGCCCGAGTTCGGCGGATTGACCATTGAACAACACAATCCGGCTCGGTGCGCCGCCTATAGTCCTCCCATGAAAGTACGAACGCCGGTCCGGCTCAATCTGAACTACATCCTCCGTGTCCCCTGACCGTGCGGAAATGATTTCGTCGGAATCGGTAGAGAAAATCCACCTCGGAGATCGTTGGTATGCCTCCAGCATAGTGAAAACCGCAACATCAGGATCGCTCCCCCGCACCAGGAGAACCCCATGACGTTCATCCGAGCGAACACCCGGGCCATCCGTAAGAAGTAATGACGCAAATGGATCCGCCATGACGGTCGCAGCCAGCCCCGTCATCAGAGCGGCTTCCGGCACTCCATCCGATTCGGCTACAAGATTGTCCAGGTACACAAAAAAGGAATCTTCGGGGTTTCCCGCCGCCGAGACCAGGAAATCTACCCGTGTCCGTCGATCTGCCCCGCCCAGAATCAGATCGGGACGACCAAGGTCAATTTCTGCATGATGCCACACCCCCGACGAAAGATCGTTGATCTTCCAGGCCGCTCGGTTGTACTGCGGCAAATGCTGAATGACTACCCAGAACTCATTCCCCTGCCCCCCGTCAAGAAAATAGTCGAACCCAAGCATGTCAAGCGAGGAAAGATCCATATCGAAATGAGAGATGTCCTTCCCGATAGAAACGGTCCAGTCAGGAACTGCCAGGAAACGGATAGAAGAGGCTCCCTGCGTATGGCGCTCGGAGAGACTGCATTCACCGTCCCACAGCGTCAGGTCCTCCATATTGTCGGAAAGCGAAAGCGGTAAGCGCCAGACAATCTGTGACAACGAAGACAGGAGCGGAATCTCCAACACATCCTCCGCTGTCCGTCCGGAATATAGAGACGGCGGAACAAGGTATTGGTAGCCGCTACCCGAACAACTCCACCTCTGCAAATAATCGGATTCGTGGACCGGGAATTCTGCCGGACATTCGAATTGCCCGAGCGAATGCCACACAATATCAACGGGCGGCACGGCGTTCTCGATCCGATCCATTATCAACAGATAATCATCCTCTACTTTAATAATTGTTCGCTCCACCTGCGCTTCGCCGGGATACACTCCCGCATCGGCCTTTGAGGAAACCACCTGAACAGAAGAGAATTCCATTCGCGAAAACGAGAGGGGGCTGATCGCTTCATTACCTGAGTCCTGCCCCAACTCGCCTGTGACTACCGTATTGTGTGCAACCGTTCTCCGGAGCCAGCCATCCAGCAGGTTGGAGACATAGGAGCCTGTTCCCAAGTCCGGGATCAGCTCCCTTCCCTGCCCATACAGGATGATATTCAGCTTATCGTAATGCCCATGCCGGCCTCCATGGACATCATGGTCCATCATTACCATCAACGGCATTTCCTCACCATCGCCCCGCAACACCGCAATACCGGACGGCGATGAAACATCCCCCAAATCAATGACACCTGTGGACGGATCGAAATCCGCGCCGGAAAAAAGCGCGGAATAATGACTTCGGGAATATCCCAGGTCGTTGTAGTACAGTGTCAGAATCCGGTCGATAAGCGGATCCGCCGACAGGGTGTTGGCAACCTCGAACAGGCGGATATACGAACCGAGGTGCGCAGGGCCTGCATCGTTCATAGTGGGAAACGAGCCATCCGGTTCCATGTAATAAAGCGGAGCGAATAACACCTGTCGAATTCGCTCATTCCACAGCGTATCCCCGTTTGTCGCGGCGATTTTTCCAAGATAGAGCAGCCCGGTCAGCCCGTAATAGTGATAACCAACCGAGCCTTCCAGGCTGAAACCATCCTCGCCGTAGCCATGTTCAAGAGTCTCGTTATAGCCGAGCGGCCCAGCCAGGGCCTGCCGAATTGCATTCTCATCGCCAACGAAGTAACCGAGAGCGCCGATGGCAGAAGTTACCCAGGCCTGGTAATTGCCGAAACCGATGTCCGTTCGACTGAGTGTTGCCAGAATCGGACAAAGAAGATTCGACTCGACTACTTGTCGATCCTCTTCTGAAAATGCGGGCGAGTCATACACCGCATCAAGCCCCCACAGCATCTCCAATACCCAAATAGCCTCATCCAATGTTTGTGCGTACAGCCGGGCCGCGGTATGTCGTTGTCCGCCGTAGATGTCGTGCAACGGCAGAGCGGGATACAACCGCGCATACCGACGGAACATCTCGGCAGCCTTTTCTGCATACCTGATCTCATCCGTCAGCAAATAAGCCATCCCCAGATTACGCAGGTGTGTGGCGACCTGATCATTGTAAAGGCTGATCCACGCCTCGTTGTATGGCGATCCCTGGTACAGTTTTCCGCATCGCGGGCAAATATGGCTCTCGGGACGTGTTTCCTGAAACAGTAAGAATCCGCCGCACCCGTCCGTGTAATCGTCATTACCGTCTCCGATCCCGTCACAGGTATAGCGGTGAGGCCAATCTCCGGGCGTCGAGTAGATGGGAATATCTCTACTCAGCAATTCGGAAGCGGACAGGATGATCCGATCTGCAATCAGGTGGTATTCCGGCCGATCAGTACGAGCCGCTCTTGCGCGAATCGCAGGTAGATCGTTCTGCAAGAAGAACAGGCATGGGTGAGCTGGAGATCCCATGGTGTGCATTGGAATACCGGCAAGAATCATGGGAATAAGAATGTATGAAGCCGGGGCATTTCGCATTTCATGCCGTACCAACGCTCTAATCAGACAAGAACATTACTTCACTTCCGCTTTTCGGACACACCGGAAACCGTAAGCCTCATAGCCGAAACACACGTCCGCCAATGCCGGAGATTCTGCATGACGGGAGGCCGAACGACAATCCTCCGCCGGGCTGTTCCACCCGCCGCCGCGCAATACACGTTTCTCGCCTGCGGTCGGACCCTCCGGATCGATTGGGCTGTCCATCGGCAGGTAGCGCTCAATGTAATAGTCGTTGCACCATTCCCACACATTCCCGTGCATGTCGAATAACCCCCACGGGTTCGGGAGTTTTTGGCCCACCGGGTGTGTTGTTTCGTTCGAGTTGTCCTTGAACCATGCATACAGGGGAAGCTTCTGAGCATCGTCACCAAAGGAATAATCCTCGACGCTCCCTGCGCGACACGCATATTCCCATTCGGCCTCCGTCGGAAGGCGGTAGCCGTTTGCAGCAAAATCGCAAGTCGGAGGATCAAGGGTATAGCAGGATTGAAATCCTTCCCTCAGCGAGCGGACATTGCAGTACTGAATCGCTGCGGCCCAGCTCACCCTTTCGACCGGACGATCCGGCTCTTTCCATTTTGAAGGGTTATTGCCCGTCAGTTCTTCATAGGAACGCTGCGTTACTTCATACTTGTCCATGTAAAACGCATGGACGGTGATTCTCCGCGTCGGACCCTCGTCATCCCTCATCTTCGGGTCTCCCATATAGTACTCTCCGGCGGGGATTTCGATCATAGCGATACCCGTGCCTGTAACGATCTCGGCGGGTTTCTGCGCCTCCTTTGAAGCGCCACAGGCCAGAAACAGCATGGACATGCACAACGGGATAATGTAATGAAGGGTTCGTGGCATTGATATTCCTTTCGTATCGCAATGTAGTTAGTGCCGGGGGGCTTCATAGCTCGCCGGATTACGAAGAATAGCCTGAGTACGATTGCGAATCTCCGCCGCGAGGTCGCCGATTTCCGGATGCAAAACGGCCATCAACCCAATCTTCTGGCGCAGCAATTTGACGGCCATTCGCGATTCGCCGACTAACTCATCCTGATTATCTCCCACCTGAACAATCGCGTTCGTGATCTCCTTGCACTTTGCGAGGGCATCATCCCCCTCGTAATCCCTCACCTCCGTACGAAATCGCCGCACAAGGTCTTCGGCATATTCCGGCGTCCCGATTCTCGCTTTGCGTCGTTCATAGTTCCCTTCAACCGCTCCGATCAGTGCGGCAATTTCGCCGAGTTGAGACTCACAGTTCGGATAATTTCTTTTCTGTTCTTCGACAAAGGATTTCGTCTCGCGCGCAAATTGCACATACTCCTCGATTCGGCGGCGAATATGTTTCATAAACGCAAGGACATCATCTAGAGCCTGATCGATCTCTTCCCGGCATTCCCGCTGACGTTTCTCGGCATAAATCTCATTCAATATGTCTCGTGCAGTACAGGTCGCTATACCGTGAAAGTTCTGTGCCTGTCCCTCCACATCAAGAATATATTCGCACGGCCCCACTCCGAGGGTATTACGCACAATGTCTACTACTGTATAACAGTCCAATGGCGTTTCCTGAATCCGATTGATCGGATAAATTAACGCCGGACCGTCAAACCGGATTACTTTTCGTGCCGGGGGCTGCAAGTAGCCTTTCCCGGTAAGGTCAACCCAGCAGGGATACCAGAACCAACCCAGTACCGTTGTCCACCGCCGCCGGGTTCCGCGATCCATCCAGTCTCCCGTTCCAACCACCTCCGCCGTACCAAGCCACCGGTGTTTCTTGAACGATCCGTCCGGACTCTCGGTTACCATTTCCCAACTGTCGGTCAATCCGTTTGCGCATTGCCAATCCACGCGCCACTGCGCCGGAAAGGGAACGTTCCACTCAAGAGGAATTACCTTCCCCGCATCGTCCTGGGTAATGTCCCGTCTATGCCAGATTCCGGAGTGTTCCAGGAGCGCAATCCAGAATTCGCCTTCCTCCGGACAGTCCAAATCAGCCTGTGTAATCTGTCGGCGTTCACCGGCTTCCGCAAAGTGAACCATTATATCCTCTTGGCTGTCTTTCCAGACACACATTAGAATTGAATTTCCGTCTCCCGATAGATCCACGAGGAAATTCTCGCTGGGAAGCGCCGCCTTGTCGGGGGCCACACATCTTGGGTTGACTACAATATCATCCGCGAAAAAATCCGGCAGGAGAGCATATTGTGCGTCATGATGAAGATGTGACGTCAGCGTACGGTGCCCGTTACGAATATGCAGGTATGGTCGCCCTACTTCGATATCCAAAGAGAATATAGGAACAGCCCACTTCTCTTCTTGAGAGATCAGGCCCAACTCTATTCGGTTCCTTGAATTCTCCACAATCTGTACTTTCAGACTATCGGAGGACCCAGCAATCTCCGCAAAGGAAAGCGTAGCTCGATCCATGAACACATTACCGGATCGTGAATAAAGCTGAATCACCTTCCCGTCCGCATGAACCAGTACACCGATTTTATCGTTTATTAATGCGACATCGCCCGCGAACTCATGCTCGATTGTCTCCTCGGGAATAATTGCCCAAGAGGGGACAAGCGAAGTGATCTCCGGGCCTCCCGGCAGGGCGACACACACGCCCGTGTCCATCAGGTAAGTAAACGGCTCAATAGATTCAGCGCTATATACCACGGAGGTCCGAACGGGGATGCAGACTATCACAACAAGCGAACAATACATTCTATTGCGCATTCTGTAGGCAGCCTCCTTGGCCTGTGTTAAACGGACTGATACATCTCCGCTATTCATTCACACGGAATTGATGCAGCATTTTCTGAATCTCCCGATAAATCTCTGAGTGATCCGGCGTCTGTTCCATCCCCATACGGCACAGGCAATCGACCCACCGAACAGATATACGGCATTTGGATAAAGTGTAGTCGTCAACAGCACCGATAGATCGGATTTTCAAGCAGACTGCGCTAATTTCAGCTCCGCCGTCCGGTTTAGCGATCAGCGTGGAGATCCGGGCACACAGTGTTTCCATGGATTCCCGGCCGGCGGAATCCGCTGTCCGCCGCGCGATGTCGGATTCCATCGTTTCCATAGTCATTCGGATTCTCTGAACTAACTGCGCCGTATCAGGGTTCTGTTGTTCTGCTGTCTTACAGATTGCGGCGATTTCCCGGGCGGATCGACGATATGTGTCGGCCCGCGAGCGGGTTTCCGACAATAATGCAAGCATATCCGTACATTTGTCGCGGATTTGTTCCGCGTATCGAGATTGACGATTCTTTGCAACCAGGCTTTCGATCCAGTCGGCAACACGGTCAGGAGTCGGGTAATCCTCCACAGCAATTTGTTCGGAATCCAGGACATATTGACACGGTCCAACGCCGAGTGTATTCCGCAGAATGTCAACAGGGCAAAACTGCGTAATTGGTGTGTCTTTTGTCCGGTCGATCGGATAGAGCAAAACTGATCCGCGTGTTGACCTGGAACAAACGCCCGATTCGTTAGTACAGGAAGTCGCAAAGCCACCATCCTTCAGTAGATTGACGCGCCACTTGGCGGAAAAAGGAGGAGAGAAGCGTGCGGAGTCTTGTTTCGAATTCTCGTGAGGCGAGGAACGTGCCGACCAGATTCCGGGAGTCTCCAGGAAGGCTAGCCATATCTTTGCGGATGCTTTTATACCCAGTTCAAGAGCCTCCGGAAGGGATCGCGGCGGTTGACCGGAAAATACAGCTTTCGCGATCTGTCCGGGCGAATCCCACACCGTCATCAGAATCGAGTCCCCACCGTCAGCCATCGCTAACAGAAATTGTTCCGAGGGCAAAAAGACTGAATTCGTCTCCACTGGACTGCCGCCGAATACCATATCATCCGCAAAACAATTCGGGACCACCACATATTCCCAGTTATTGCGGATCGAAATACTATTCGCATTCTCCATTCCGATCAGTTCGACAATCGAACTTGCCGGAATGAGGCGAAGGGCGAGGGTGTTCGTATGCTGTTCTGCAACAAAATCAATCGCGATTTCTACCGCACCGGGGTTGTTCTCAACGATTCGGATACTGTCTATCACGGCGGGGGAACCTGTGGCGGGGGTCGGCGTGACGCAGGCACGAAATGCCGGGCCGCTTTCGAGAAGGGAATAGATATCCGATTCGGAGCCGTTCTTTCTGATCCATATCAGAATCCGATCATTCAGAATAATCGTATCTCCCCGAAATGAATATTCCGTAGTGTCTTCTGGGACAAGGAACCATCCGTCTTTATTTATCAAAATATCGGGGGAGGGAGATTCGGGAATCGGGGTGACAGTATCCAGAATGTAAGGGAAAATGGCACCCTTCTCAGCAATCAACTCGTTTACTGTTGCCGCCTTCGCTGAGTCAGGAAAACTCGTCAGGATAACGGCTAATAAAATCATGCTGCGAAGTGGACAGACATATCTGGAAAGCATAGGACAACACTCGCTGGTGGTAATGGAATTATTTCCAATCCGGATTCAGGTCGGAGCGGCCGGATGTCAGTTGCACCGGTGTTCCGCCCTTCGAGGGCACTATATAGATTTCCCATGGCCCGTTCTCCGTCACGCCCTGGCAATAGATAATGTAGTCGCCGTTGGGACTCCATCGTCCGTAGCGCTGGACGCCGCCGTAGTACGTGAGAGGTCGATTGGCGGTCCCATCCGGCCGGATTGTGTACAGATGGGTCTCGGTTTCGTATACAAGACGTGTCCCGTCCGGGGACCAATGCGGTTCGCACGCTCCATTGTTATCGTAGAGTTTTACAGGTTCTCCGCCCTGGGCATCGACAGAAAACAAGGTGTTACCGGCATCCCAACGACACGCGAAGGCGATTCGTGTACCATCGGGACTCCAGGAAGGCCCGGAACAGTGTGGCCAATCCGCCGGGCTGATTGCCTTTTCCGTATTCTGAGACAGGTCACGAATCCATATTTTCTCGTCACGTCGAAAAGCGATCCTGGTTCCATCCGGCGACCATTCAGCCTGATCTCCGTTGCAGATCCGTTCCGGTTGAGAACCATCGCTGCGCATTTTCCAGATTCCGGTTTTTCCGCCTCGTGTGGAACTGAACAGAATCCACTCGGCATTCGGGCTGAAACGCGGATCGACGTCCATTGTGTCCGCTTCCGTCTTTGTAATCTGCCGAACCTCGGAGCCGTTTGCCTGCATCATCCATATACACCACGAGCCTGACCGATTGCTCGAAAAGACTACCTCTCCTTTCAGCCCACTCAGGTCAAACGCCATTGCGAGGAACGGAAAAACCAGGAGAAAAATGGCGCTTCCGAAAAAGTCCGCTCGTGTTTTTTTGAGGATTACCATCGGCGCCACTCGTTTCTTAACGTCTTCGTGGGAACCAGAAAGTGCCGGCGGGCGGTCCGCCAGGATGAAGCAACGACACGGGTATTCTATTGCGTCGTGAAACGATCGGCAAGCAAGCCTTGTGTCGATGCTGTACGGCGGGCGGAAGGTGAGTTACACTAGGCTTTCATAAATCAGATGGATTGACTTCTCAATCGAGATTCATCGCAGCCAACGGAGGTCTTTGAAATGTTTCGGAAAGACGTTTCTGCGTGGGCAATACTCCTTGTCGGTCTGGTATGGAATGCGGCCCAATCGGCGGAGATCGGATCGACGCGCAATCAGAGCCGACTCTGGGAGCCGGTTGCGGATGAGGTTTTTCTCCAGGAAGTGGGAAAGAAAGTCGAAACGGATAGTCCGGTTCTGGCGGTAGCGGCGTATCAAAACCGTGTGTACGCCGGATGCGAGGATGGTCTGAGGGTGCTTGAAGAGGAATCGCTCTCGCCGATCGCGGAACTGCGTGAGCCGGTCCGTCGGCTGAGGGTGTTGGCGAATGACCTTTGGGCGATTACGGATCAGGGGTTTTATCGCCTTGATTCGCGCGGTTGGAAACGGGTCGGCGAGGGAGGATATCGAGATCTCTGTGTGCATTCCGGCGGAGTGATTGTGGCCGGGGAAGGAGCGCTTTATCGGGTTGAAGGCGACAAGTTGGTTCCTTTGGAGAACGCCGAGAATTGTCCGATGGCTATTCAGTCCGTTGAATCATACGGCGGAGCGATTTATGTGCTGGGGGTCGGTCGCCTGGGGATTTTCGACGGAGGGAAGTACGAATTCGAGGAGGTCATCGACTGGGGGGATCTGCCGTGTCCGGAAACACGCGACCTGCGCGCATTGGGAAGCCGCCTCTTTGTGGCCACTGCGCGGGGGTTGGCCGTCCTCCGCGGAATGGCAATGACCCAAATTCGGGGTAAAGATGGTTTATGTGTGGAAGACACAACCTGCCTGAGCGTATCCGACAAGGACCTGTGGATCGGCACATCGCGGGGAGCCATCCGAATGACCGAAACGGGAGAGTTTCACTACTTCGCAGCGGACCGTTGGCTACCGAACAATTCGGTCCGTGCAATCGCGTGCAGCGGGAATCACGTGTATATCGCAACGGACGGCGGACTGGGGATCATCGAATATGTACCCTACACGCTTCAGAAAAAGGCCGCGTTCTATGAACGCCATCTGGACGAGTGGGGAATGAAGCGGCTCGGATTCGTACATAAATTACTTTACGAAGAAGATAAAGGCGGCTGGGTGAGAGAGATCAGCGACAATGACGGCGGATGGACCGCGCATTATCTTGCGGCGATGTCTTTCAAGTATGCAGTCACCGGGGATGAAGACGCCAGAAAAGAGGCTATCAACTCATTTCATGCGATGAAATGGCTGGAGGAAATCACTCCGATTGACGGTTACCCGGCCCGCGCGGTCTGGGCGAAAGGGGAAAAGGGGCACCAGGCACAACACGGTTCCGGCGGATTTCCGGCGGAATGGCATGACACGCCGGACGGTGTGTGGGAGTGGAAAAGCGATACCTCCAGCGACGAGATTGACGCGCATTTCTATTCCGTGTCCGTTTTCCATGATGTCGCCGCTGAAGGAAAAGAAAAGGAGCGCGCCGAAGAACATCTTGCGCGGATTGCCTCCCACATCATCGACAACGGTTGGGTTCTGATGGACCTGGATGGAAAACCGACCCGTTGGGGCCGATGGGACCCGGAGTATCTCCAGAGGCCGATCGGATTTTATGCACGCGGATTGAACGGTCTGGAAGTGCTTTCCTTTATATGTACCGCCTACGCGATGACCGGAAATGAAAAGTTCCTGAAAGCCTACGAGGAGTTACAGAAACTGGAATACCCCAAGGAAGTGATTCGGCAGAAGTTAGTTTTTCCGCCGGACTTTATTTTCCATTCGGATGATGAGCTGGCTTTTTATGTCTATTTCCCGATTCTGCACTATGAAACGGATCCGATTCTGCTCTCGATTTACCGTCGAAGTCTCGAACGCAGCTGGGAAGTAGAGCGCCTTGAACAGAATCCGTGGTTCAATATGATCTACGGGGTCGTTACCGGAAACGACTGTGAGCTGAAACAGGCCGTTCAACACTTGCGAGAATGGCCGCTGGATTTGATCGAATATACGTACCGGAACTCCAATCGGGATGACTTGTTTACCCCGAAAGGCTATGTTGCATATTCCGGTGGTGTGAAGGCGATTTCCCCGCGTGAACGCGGCCCGCTGCGTTGGGCAGAATCGACGCTGGCGTTGGATGGAGGAACCGGCGGACGTTGCGTAGAGGATCCGTCCGGGTGGATTCACGCGTACTGGATGGCACGGTATTACGGGATGATTACTGCACCGACTGTGGCCGATCCGGCTTTGCTGACGGTAGAGAGAAGAAATGTCCGGCTCGGCGCCACGCCGTATGACGGGCCGCCGAGGCCGGAGTTGAAATAGACGGAGACAGAAGGATGAATAAGAGAATGGAGCGGGGGATTGAAGAACACAGGCTATGCAAAAGAATCCCTCACCGCAATCCTCTCCCGGAGGGAGAGGGAGAAGAGTAGGTGCAGAGGCAATTGGTGAATTGCCCCGACATCCGTTATTCCGGGCTGTGATTGGTAACGTCAAATGACCTGCTCGAACAGATCGAGTGTGGATCGTTCCCCGATGGCGATGCGTTCGAGTCGCATCCGAATTTTCGGAAGAACTTGTGTAATATATCGCCGCGCGATGACTTTTTTGTGATCGGTGTAACGGGATGCATTCAGGAACAGGTAAGAGACAATGATCTCCATGGCGGTATCGACCAGGTCACGCGCATAAAGCTGCCGGAATGCCTCATCCTGTTGATTGTATTCCCCGATGGTCTTTTCCATTTTTCTTACATGTTCCCGGAGTGCGTCCAGGAGATCCGGATCGACCTGGCCATCCACGGGCCTATCCAAATCGGAAAGGAACTTCATCAAGGTTCCGCTTGTGACCCCCAGGATGGCCGCCACCACCTGGAGTTCACTGGTTCCTTCGTAGATATTTGTAATGCGCGCATCCCGGAAGTAGCGTTCGACCGGGTAGTCTTTCATGTAGCCGCTTCCGCCGTGTACCTGGATAGCCGTAGTCGTCACATATTGGCACATTTCTGTAGCGAACAGTTTCGACATGGGAGTGAGCATGGCGGCGCACCGTTTGGCGTGGGTGTGTCGCGTCTTCAGTTCATTGAGACGTTCCCGCTCGGTAATCTTTCCGGATTCGAGTTGGTCGCCCAGGTAACGGTCCAGATCTACCTCAACCGCCGTGCGCATATTGAGGGCGCGGGCCGCCTCGATCTGGGTGTTCATTTCGGCAAGCATATTCCGAACGGGCGGAATATCCCTGATTTTTTTGCCGAACTGTTCCCGGGCATCGGCGAAACTCTTTGCGGCATTGCAGGCCGCTTGGGCAATTCCCACGGCTTGTCCGGCGATACCGATTCGAGCGCCGTTCATCAGCGCCATGACATATTGAGTCAACCCGCGTTTTCGTTGTCCGATCAATTGGGCGGGGGTGTTTATGAATTGGATTTCACAGGTCGGGGACCCGCGAATGCCCAGTTTTTTTTCCAGTCGCCGGATTTTGACGGTGGGGCCTTGTTCGCAGACGAACAGGCTCAATCCTCGAGCGCCCGCGCTTCCCGGTTCGCTGCGGGCCAGGACCAGCAGAACATGCCCGCAACCGTTACTGATAAACCGTTTAACCCCGTTCAATCGCCAACAGCCGTGCTCCGCGTCTTCGTGCGCGCGAAGGGTCACCGCCTGCAAATCGGACCCGGCATCCGGCTCGGTCAACACCATGGCTCCGGTAACCTCGCCGGTACAGAACTTCGGCAAGTAATGGTCTTTAATTTCGTCCGATGCAAATTCGTAAATTGTTTCCGCAATATCCTGCAAGCCGAAAATAGTCATCAAACTGGCGTCGCCCTGGGAAATCATCTCAATTGCCAGGTTGTAGACAAACGTCGGCATGTTGAGACCGCCGTACCGACGAGGGAGAGTAATCCCCATCAGGTCGGCCTGAGAGAGTTCGCGGATTGCGGCCTGAATCCCTGCCGCATAGCGAACTTTGCCGCCCTCCAGCACAGAGCCTTCTTCGTCTACATCGGTTGACCGGGGAGCGATTTGTTCGCCCGCGATTTCTCCGACAAGATCCAATACATGCCGGTAGCCGTCGATGGCATCCTGCGTATCGAACGGCGCATCGGGGTAGATACCCGCATCGGAGAAATCGGCTTCTTTCAGCCGAATCACTTCGTCCCAGTCGCCATAAGTCAGGTGAAAATCGATATCGGGATTGTCTTTGAAAAAATTCGCCATAACAATGAATTCCTGTTGCTGAAAAACAGTCTGTCAGTGTCCCCGGTACGCCCGAATCATCATGGGAATGACCTGGTTGAGGTCGCCGATGATCGCGTAATGAGCCATGCTCAAGATGGGGGCATCCGGGTTGGTGTTGATCGCGATAATTTTTGAGGATTCCTGCATTCCGGCCCGATGCTGTACGGCGCCGCTGATTCCGCAGGCGATATACAGCCTCGGTCTCACGGTCGTGCCGGTCTGGCCTACCTGGTGAGCTTTAGAAATGTAACCGGCATCCACCGCCGCACGGCTGGCACCCACCGCGCCGCCAAGTACATTCGCCAGTTCTCTCAGCAGATCGAATCCTTCCTTGCTGCCCACTCCGGCTCCGCCCGATACGATAATCTGGGCCTTGCGGAGATCGACCTCACGCTCTGTACGATGCCGTTCGATGATCTCGACTACTTCCTCGGCATCGGTAATTCTCGGAGTTACGGGAATCGTCTGAAACGGACGGTGATTGTCCGCCGGAGTCAATTTCATCACACCTTCCCGCACGGTAGCCATTTGGGGACGGTGGTTTGGGCCGACAATGGTAGCAATGACATTCCCGCCGAACGCGGGACGAATCTGGTAAAGGATTTGATCATGATGCCGCGAGGTGAACGGATCGTCGTAATCGCCGATCTGGAGATCGGTACAATCGGCGGTGAGACCGGTCCACAGTTCGGAAGCAATTCGGGGCGCAAGGTCCCGTCCGACTACCGTTGCTCCGTAAATCACAATTTGCGGCCTGTGTTCCCGGACCAGATCGCAAATTACCCTTGCATAAGGCAGCGTCCGGTAATACCGGAGCGCCGGATGATCGGCGAGGTAGATGGTATCCGCGCCGTGAGCGGCTAACTCTTTCGCGAGCGCTTCGCAATGGTAACCGAGCAGCACCGCGCCCACTTTCGTACGGAGTTCATCCGCGAGTTGACGCGCTTTGCCGGTCAGTTCGAGCGCAACGCTGTTCAGAACGCCGTCTTCCTGTTCCGCAAAAATCCAGACTTCGTTTTCCGCCATAATTCTTTCAAACTCAGCTGAGGATATGACCCGCTTTCAGTTCCTGAACCAGGGAGGCAATCCCCGCCTCGGTTGCAGGAATGATCTTGCTTTCTCCACCGCGCAGGATAACACCCTCCACCTTTTTGACACGAGTCGGGGAACCTTTGAGACCGATCCGCTCCGGGTTTGCGCCGATGTCCTCCGCTGTCCACACGGGGATGAGCAGGTCCCGTTCGGCTAACGCACGGGTCTCTTCCTCAACCTTTCTGTCCAATTCTTCTTTAGAAAGATCGGGGTATTTTTCTTTCAATTCCGATTGCAAGTCAAAAATTGTTTTCACACGTTTGTATTTCAGGAGGCGTTTGACCGCCGGGGGGCGGGGCTGAATGCCCGCTGTGACGGTCAAGAGCGCAGGCATGGGAATTCGAAGAATTTCGTAGCCGTTCTCGACATCCTTTGTTACGCGCAAATGTCCGTCTTCCAGGCGCGCTTCCTTGACATACGTGGCCTGTGGGACATGAAGTTTTTCCGCGAGTTGCGGGCCGACCTGGGCGGTGTCGCCGTCGATGGCCTGCCGTCCGCAGAAGACGATATCCGGCATGCCCAGTTTTCTGATGGCCTTGGCGAGTGTATAAGACGTCGCCAGTGTATCGGCGGCGGCGAATAGTTTATCGCTGAGGAGAATGGCCCGGTCGGCTCCGCGACACAGGGCATCCCGAAGGATCTCCATCGCGCGGGGAGGTCCCATGCTCATAATAGTCACTGTGCCCCCATAAAGGTCCCGAACGCTGAGGGCCAGTTCCAGAGCGCACAAATCATCCGGGTTGAAAATGGCGGGAAGGGCCTGCCGGTTGACCGTGCCGTCTTCTTTCATGGTTTCGCCGGTTACATTTTTCGTATCCGGCACCTGTTTGGCGAGTACAATCAGATTCAAACTCACAATGTTTATGCCTGCCTTTGTTAAACAACAGACGGTGAGTATAGCAAAGACCTGTCCGGTCCAAAGACTTGTTCCATCTTCAGGAGGGATGTCAGAGTGTGTCCGGCAACAGGGGATCAGGGGGCAGGGGCGGGGCGATATAGCTTTTATCCCCCCGATCCAGCGGGATGTTGTGTTCCCTGATCTTTCGATAGAGAGTGCGGAGGCTGAATCCCAGCATGGCGGCGGCGGATTCTTTGTCCCCCCGTGTCATATCCAGCGTCCGGCGGATCAAGATTCCTTCCGCCTCGCCGGCGGAAATGCCGACCGGCAGGACAATCCGGTCATCCGGTTCCCGGACGGGCCGCAGATCGCGCGGGAGGTCCGAGACCGTGATGCGGTCCCCTCGCGCCACCACCACGGCGTACTCAATAGCGTTTTCCAGTTCCCGCACGTTTCCCGGCCAGGAATGGGATTCCAGAATCTGCATTGCTTTTTCTCCGAACCCGACCAGATGTTTCTTATTGCGTTTGGCGTACTTGTTCATAAAATGGTGCGCCAGCAGGGTGATATCCTCGCGCCGTTCCTGCAATGTGGGCAGATGGATATGAAACACCTTGATTCGGTAAAAGAGATCCTCCCGGAACGTGCGTTCCTCGACCGCTTTTTCAAGCGGTTGATTGGTGGCCGCAACAACACGGACATTGACCTTGACGGGAGCGGTTCCGCCGACCCGCTCGAATTCTCCCTCCTGAAGTACACGAAGCAAACGAACCTGAGCTGCGGGGCTCATCGCCCCGATTTCATCCAGAAAAATGGTTCCCGTGTCCGCCGCCTCGAACCGTCCCTGCCGGTCGCGATGTGCGCCTGTAAATGCTCCCCGTACATGCCCGAACAGTTCCGATTCCACCAGCGTGTCCGGCAGCGCCCCGCAGTTCACCTTTATCAGGGGTCTCCCGGCCCGGGGGCTGAGGAAGTGAATGGCCTCGGCGACCAATTCCTTGCCTGTTCCTGTATCGCCCGTAATGAGGACGGTCGCCGTACTGGGCGCCACCTGCTCCACATGGTCCATCACTTCACGCATCGCTCGACTGCGGCCGATGATCGTTTCGTGTCGATATCGTTTTTCCAGCTGTTCCCGTAAATAACGGTTCTCTGCGAGCGCTTCCCGGCTCTCCAGGGCCTTGGAGACATAGAGGAGCAGGTCTCTCATGCTGATCGGTTTCGTCAGATAGTGGAAAGCGCCTTCCCGCATGGCCTCCACGGCGCTGTCAATGGAACCGTGCCCTGTAATCATAATGACCGGCAGGGCCGGGTCGATCGCCTTCAGACTTCTTACGAACGAGATTCCATCCATTCCGGGCATTACGAGATCCGTAATGACCAGATCGGGGGCGCAATCCCCCACTTTCCGAAGCCCCTCATGGCCCGACAGTGCGGTGACAGCGCGATGCCCATCCTGGGATACGACGCGGGCGATGGTCGAAACCATCGTCTCGTCATCATCGACAATTAAAATGCAACGCTCAGCCATTGTTCTCCGGTCCTGTGAAATTCTCCCCCGAAGAGTTTTTTTCTGTTCCGTAAAATCCGCTTGCGGGAATAACAACGATAACCGTGGTTCCCTGGCCGGGGACACTCTCAATTTGAACCTCGCCTCCATGGGCCGAAACCAATTCTCTAACAATATACAGCCCCAGACCGGAGCCTGTGGGTTTTGAGGTCTCGAACGGCTCAAAGATAACTTCCGCAAGTTCCGGGGCAATCCCGGTTCCGGTGTCGGAAAAGCGAATTTCGATTTGCCCGTCGCAGTATTGCGTTTCCAGCGTGATTGTTCCCCCGGTGGGCATGGCATCCAGAGCATTGGACAGAAGGTTATAGAAGAGATGACGAATCTGGGCGGTATCCAAATTCACAGAACAGGACAATGGAGAGGGATGGTACAGAAATTCAACCGGCCTGCCGCTGACTTTTCGGCGCAGATCCGAGGCGATTTCCTTGATGAACTCGTTTAAATCCATCTCTGTGCGCTGCGGCACACGAATCCGCGCCAGAAACAGGTAATGGTCGACAATTTCGTTCAATCGGATGATTTCTTTCCGAGTGTCATTAACGAGTGTGCGGATTTTGGATGCTTCTTGCCGGATTGTGTCTCTGTCGGGTGAGGCGAGGATTCTTTTGACGGCATCATGCAGCATGTCCGATGTCAGACCTAGCACGCTCAAGGGGGTTCGAATTTCATGAGCGACGCTGGCGGTGATTTTCGTCATGGCGCTCAGGCGTTCCATTTTGGCAACTTGGGCAGTGAGTTCCTTGATGGGTGTGACATCGCGGACCAGGGCCGCAAAGCCGATGGGATTTCCGTCCGGGCCTTGCAGGATGGTGCGGGTCAACTGGATGGTCAGGCGTCGCCCGTCCTTGGTAATCCGCTGCGTTTCATATCGGCGAACCAGACCAAACTTCGTTCGAGTCGCGATTTCTTTCAGTTCCTCCCGCTCGGCTGGACCTGGAACCAGGAGTGAGAAATTGTGACCCAAAACTTCTTCCTCCGTGTATCCGAAGAGTTCTTCCGCACCCCGATTCCAATAAATAATTCGATCCTGCAGGTCGACGCACAGGATAGCATCCGACGATTCGTCAAACACGAAGCGTGCAACGGGGTCCAGCGGCACTGGAAAGTTCGACGGACCGTCCATGACGGAGTCCGGATGGATTTCAGATTTCGGCAATTCTCTGCCCCGCACTTGGAATGATCTGATAAGATTATATCGCTTATCCCCGCACGGCGAAGTCGTAACCCCTTTTCGCTCCTCGTGCCGAAGGAATTTGCGGTGGGCCGATTCTTGAACCTGTCAAAGCGATTGATCGGCAAGTGGCGGTATCTCGTTCCTACCCTGGCACTTTTTCAGGGGAAGAGGGGAAAGAATGGGATTTTCGCAATACAATGCACAGAAATTCTTCGGCTGGCGGCGAATCTCCTCGTCGGAAAAATCCTGAATCCGGCCCGTGCAAGAAGAATCCCATGCGAAACCGATTACAAAGGATCACCCTGAAGGAATTCAAGACCACCCGGCATCTTGACCCGGATTTCTCACGGTAGCCATTTTTAAAGCCACCTTTTATGGCATAAATAGAGTGGCGATAAGAACTTATTGTATGCCAGGAAGTTGACCTTATGAAAACAGCGTGTACAGGAACACTATTCGATGGGTGTACGCGATCGGGTTGGGGGATGAGGATCTGGACGATCATGAGGCGTTGCGAAGCGATCCGGTGTTGCAGGCTCTCTTTGCTGCAGCGTATGCGAATCTGAAAGCCATCCCCTGTTTTCGCCGTAGCGGGAGTATCCTTCCCTTTCCTACTGTGTCTTTGAACGACTCCTCGGAGCCGAGGTCTGTCTGTTGCTCTCTCCCGGAAGCCCCATCCGGCCCTTTTGGGGTGCGGGTTTCTCTGTTTATCCTGACTTGCATGGTCTCATCTCTTCAAGAAACCACTCGCCGCGATTATTCTCGCGATATGCAACGGGTCTCACCCCTCTTCTGACAGGCTTGTGAGAAATGCGGGTTAGTGGCTTGGGCGTCAACGGTTGCGATTCCGGCTGCAGGAACTTGAAAGTCCTTTTCTTCCGTATGACTGAACTTATAGGAGGATATGCAGGCAGACACACAGAGACCCAGGAGAATTACGACGATTGAACTGAATACGACAGACGTTCTTCGCATGAGCTTTGCTCCTTTTAAACCCTGCCCGATTAAGGCCTTGCCATTGCTATCTATACGTGAAACAGGGGAAAGAAATTCACTGTCAACAGGATTTATTTTCGGAACACGGGGCGGATCACAGATCCACGTCACCCGATCCCCAATGTCTCACAAATCACCCCCGCCCGGTGCGCATAGGTGTGTTCGCGTAACAATCGATCCCGTGCGGCCACTTTCATCGCATCCCGCTGGTCGGGCGTAGAAGACAGTGCCTTTACCAGGTCCGGCAGTTCGGCGTGGGACCGGAAGAGTGCAACCTCTTTTTCCTCCTCAAAGAATCCATGGCCGAAATCCTCCACCCAATCCGCCAACAGGCATCCCCCGGCCATAATCACATCGAAATCACGCGAATTCAAACAGGTCGGGCATTGGTAACTGTGGATATTCAACGACAAGTCGGCGGAGGCGTACACATCCGCCACCTGTTCAAATGGAACCGGGCCTTGGAAACGGTTTCGATATTCGGGGGCCAGGGTTTCCAGCCAACTCTCGGGACCGAAGATTTTCAAACCATGAGGAAGCAGGCATTCAACAATACGTTTCCGCTGCAAGAAGGTCGCCGTCACATAAAGAAAGAAATCCAGGATGCGGTCGGGATTCTCAAATCCCTTCGGCGTAGTCGCGTGGTACTCATCGGCAATCTGACGCAACTCTTCCACAATGGACTGTGGAGGAGCCTCGTCCTGCACGATTTGCTGGAATGAGATACGCCGCTCCTGGTCCTTCCGCTGTGCAATACGATGCAGACATGTCCGCGACCGATCAGACAACCGGCGGAGATACGGACCCATATTCTGGATACTGCCCACGTATGAAATGGGGGCGCTCCAGTCTTTCCGGGGAGAACCTTTCCGCATCACCGCTGCCGCCGCAGGCAAAAACGCCACCCGTCTCGCGCCGCATCCCTGCATCGCCTGCATGTATGTCCGGTCCGCACAAAAAACATGGTCCCAGTGCGAATACCCTGTATGCAGGTCCTCCGTGCCCGACGCGGTCAGATCGTCCACAATCCAAATCACCCGAAATCGCGCGATATCCCGTTCCGCACTGGGGGAAATTCCCGCTTCTCTCAGGAAAGCAGAGGACGGGCCGTTCAGAAATAAGTAGAGATCGGGAACCGATCGAATCATAGAGGCCGCAAGGCGAAGGCCGGCAGCAAAATCCTCTTTGACCAGCTCGCAGCAGGTTCGCCAGCCTCTCTCTTCAAATCCCCTCAACAAGGCTCTCAATAACGGCAAGTGAATGTAAGCTTTGGGGGAATGATACGACCAGACCAGTCCACGCGACTGGAACCGGCGATTGATGAACTGCTCCACGGCCCGCTCAAACGCATCCTGATCCGGCTCAAGCATCTGCGACAGGGAAGATACCAGCGCGCTGTACTGCCCGGCTTCCTGCGCATCATGAGGAATCACACCCAGCATGTACGCCCATTTGTCCGGCGGAACAAGATACAGGTAGTTCTTGCGGCAGATGGACACCATCTCATCCACCGCATTCCGACCCAGCGCCCACAAGATATTCTCGGACTGCGCCAGCGGAACCAGGTCGAACAGAGTGGCCGCAATCAGAACACGCACCAACTCCGGCTCAACAATCAGAAATCCCACATTCGGATATTCTCCCCCCAGGCGCAGAATCTCGCGACATATATCCCCGATCCCGACTCCGGCCAGAACTACCAGGCGGGCACCCCCGGTCACCCCTTTTCTCAAAGCGCCCACTTGCGCCGCACGACGATCCTCCAGGCGATCCGTCGGCAGCAGCATCCGCTCGTCTTCCTCCTCTACCACACGAACCCAATAGCCGCTTTGCGAATCCCCCGCAACCTCAATCCGGTCCAGGTACGCCATCGCTTCGGTCAGCGAATCGATCAGTCCCGGATAACGACTCACCAGCGCACGCACAAAAGCATGACGTCCCTCAGCAGGTCGCGAAAGAAGCGGTTGCCAATATAATGAGTCCACCAGACCAGCCTTTCCGGGTATCCGGTCAAATCCGCCCTGATACTATGAAAAGGGGCCGGTCTTCCGACAAACTCAGGAACCGGCCCCTCCACGGATTCTCCAACAAAAACAGCACAACCTCTCCGGCCAGCCGTTCAGAAATGCCACGGCTCACGCATCGGCCGCGCAAGAAACTGATTGGCCTCTCGATCATGCACAAACATTTCCTTGTCCGGATCCCATTCCAATTTCCGCTTCAGTTTGCAGACGATATTCGCCAGGTGACATAACGTTACCGACCGATGCCCGATTTCCACATCGGTAATCGGCAGCTGACGGGATTTGATGCAATCCACCCAGTTTTGCATGTGATCCTCGCTCTTATACAGCCGCACTTCATCGGATCGAATCGGTTCCGCAATAGCCTCTTCGGGGGTCGCTTTGATCTCGCCCCGCTTTACAAAAATCTGACCTTTCTCTCCGAAAAATGTAATGCCGTGCTTGCCATTGTAAAAATGGACGGGGATTCCGTTCGCATAAGTGAACGTGACATCCCACGAGGTCAGGGTCTCGTAGAAACCGGCAGAGGTTTCGCCCGTGCCCTCAACGAATCGCGGGCCGGTGAGATCCGTACCCAGTCCCCATTGGGCGATGTCAAGGTGATGAGCGCCCCAATCGGTAACCATTCCACCGGAATAATCAAAGAACCACCGGAAGTTTACTCGCGCGCGTTCGGGATTGTACGGAACATAAGGGGCCGGTCCCAGCCAGAAATCCCAGTCCAATCCCGGAGGAACGGGTTCATCGGGAACGGCTGTCCGCTGGGGCGATCCCTCAATGCAAACATCGACCTTCAATATCTTCCCGATTCGTCCGCTGCGGACCGCCTCGCAGGCCAGACGAAACTTGTCGTTGGACCGCTGCTGACTGCCCACCTGAAAGACACGGTTGTTGGTGCGGGCCGCCCGGACCATTCTTCGCCCCTGCTCGATCACCAGGCTCAGCGGTTTCTCGCAATAGACATCCTTGCCCGCTTCGCAGGATTGCACCGCTATCAGCCCATGCCAGTGATCCGGCACGGCAATAATCATCGCGTCAATATCGCTTCGGTCCAGAATCCGGCGGTAATCCTCATACCCGTCTACCTGTTTGGGAACCTTGGGTGCAAGACGAGCGCTGCCGCCCTCTCCCTGTATTTCCTTTCGTTCGATCCCGTAAAAATCGTCGCATTCCTTCATCCCTCTCAGCAGGAATGATCGATCCACATCCGCTACGGCCGCTACCTGCAGTTCCTTGCACCGGAACGCATCGTGCAGCAGGTCCATTCCTCTCCACCCCAGTCCAACAACTCCCACAACAATCGTATCCAGGGCCGAATCCTTGTTCTGCGCCAGAACTCGGTTGGACACAATCATCGGAGCCAGCCCCAAAAGCAGGGCCGACTTTCCGGCGGTCTTCATAAAATCTCTTCGTCCACACGTTCTCTTTCGCGGCATGTCCTGTTCCTCCTGTCCGAAGATGCTGAGTATATTTTTTCAGAACCTGTCTCTCAAAATAGCCGTGGGCGAGATGCCCATGCTACGGCATCACCGGCAGAATGCCGGTGCCACCCGGGATTTTCCTCACCCTGACCGTCTCCCGGTGGGAGAGGGGGTAAGAGGGAAGTTCATGAATTGGCTTCTCATTGGTCCTATCGGCCCCATTTGTCTCATCCCGTTCCGCACTACCCGCCTCTGCCTAAAACTCCATTTTCCCCTCTTTCAGAATCCGGTCAATAAAAACTTGCAATGGCTGTGGACCTTCGTCGCCTGTCTCGCGCCCGCGAACAGAGACCGTCTCCGATTCCTGTTCTTTCTGACCGATCACCAGCATATACGGTACTCGTTCGAGACGGGCCGCTCGGATTTTGGCACCGATTTTCTCATCTCCCAAGTCCGCTTCAGCCCGAATCCCGGCCAGGTCGAGACATTCGAACACTTTCCGCCCGTACTCCACCGATGGTGTACTTACAGTCAGAACCTTGACCTGCACCGGCGAGAGCCATACCGGAAACTTGCCTTCGTAATGCTCGATCAGAATACCGATGAATCGCTCAAAACTGCCGAAAATGGCCCGGTGGATGACCACGGGACGTTTCTCGGAATTGTCCGCGTCAACATACGTCAAATCGAATCGTTCGGGAAGATTGAAATCGAGTTGGACCGTCGCCAGCTGCCAGGTTCTTCCGATGGCATCCCGAACCTGGAAGTCGATCTTCGGGCCGTAGAACGCCGCCTCGTTGGGTTGGATATCGTACGACATGCCGTGCGCTTTCATCGCGCTCTCGAGCGCTTTCTCCGCGCGATCCCACAAGGCCGGTTCGCCCATCGCTTTTTCGGGATTGCGAGTGGAGAGTTTCGCCCAATAGGGCAAGTCAAATGGTGTATAAATCCGATGGACCATCTGAAGGATTCGCCCGATCTCATCTTCAATCTGCGCTTCGGCAAGGAAAATATGGGCGTCATCCTGGCAGAACTGGCGCGTCCGGGTCAATCCGCCCAGCACCCCCGCGAGCTCATTGCGGTGCAAAACTCCCTGGTCTGCATACCGATACGGCAAATCGCGGTAGCTGCGTTTCGCGCTCTTGTACATCAGCATGTGCCCGGGGCAATTCATCGGTTTCAGCCCGAATATCTGTCCGCCCTGCTCGAAAGTGAACATATCCTCCTGGTAGTACTCCCAGTGCCCGGATATCTCCCACAGCGTTTTTTCATAAACCAGCGGTGTCCGAACTTCCACGTAGCCCTGGCGTCGATGGAATTGCCTGGATTTTTCCGAGAGAATGTTATAGAGAACGGTTCCTTTCTGCAGCCAGAAGAACGCGCCGGGCGCAACCGGATGCTGCTCGAACAGAAGAAGCTCCTTACCCAGTTTGCGGTGATCGCGTTTTTGTGCTTCCTCACGCTGGCGCAGGTAGGAGTCCAGCTCTTCTTTCGTCTTCCATGCAGTTCCGTAAAGACGCTGGAGTTGTTCGTTCTTGGCATCGCCTTTCCAGTACGCGGCAGAAACCGAGAGTAACTTGAAATACGGGCACTCCCCCGTTGAGGCGACATGTGGCCCCTTGCACAGATCGGTAAACTCGCCGCTGTGGAAAACATGCACTGTATCCCCGGCGCTTTCTTCGGCTTTCTCCTCGATCAAACGCAATTTATAGGTCTGGCCGCGCTTCCTGAAGAAGTCGAGCGCCTTCTCCCTGTCCCATTCCTCGTGAACAAAAGGATGGTTCTCCCGGACAATCTCCTGCATTCGCGCTTCGATTTCCGCAAGATCGTCCGTGGTGAGGGATCGAGGCAGTTCCATGTCGTAGTAGAATCCCGGAGGATCCTCGACCGGAGGCCCGATGGCGAACTTCGCCTCCGGAAAGACACGTTGAACCGCCTGCGCCATGATATGCGCGGCGGAATGGCGCAGTTTCCAGAGTTCATCCCGATCCTTCTGGTTTTGCTGGGCATTCGGCATAGCCGTAATCTCCTTTCTGAAACCCCCTGAACGGTTGTCAATTCCGTTCGGGCTTAAAAATAAAAACGCCCCGGTCCGCCTGAAGGACGAAAGCCGGAGCCTCCGTGGTTCCACCTTCATTGGCCGGGGTTCACACCACCGACCCGCTCAGTGGGCATCGCTATGCCCTGTCCTGTTATACGGCCGGACATTACCGTCGCAGCCTACTGCCGATCTCTCCGGGTTCGGTGCGCTGCTCGGGAGAGGTTTTCCGGCGGGCGGGTTCCGGGAAAGGCTCTCAGCCACGGCCTTTCTTCTCTGTCGGTCCAACCAACCGTACTCGTCTCCGTCACCGCATTTTGTGCTGCGTATTCTAAAGAACAGAATCCCTTTGCGGAAGAGTTCATCAAGAAAGGAGCCTCACAGCCTTTCAATCAGGCGCCGCCAAGCGTTGCCATGGCATCCTCTGCCGAGGAATAAATCGGAAATACCTCGTCCAGATGCGTCTCACGGAACACATGATCCACATGCGGAGACAGATGCACAAAGGCGATCCTGCCGTTCTTGATTCGCTTGTAGGTGCTCAGGAAAGTGGCGAGAGCGGAGCTGTCCAGGCTGTCCATCCCCTGACAATCAATCAGGAATCGCGTGGTGCCTTTGGCGATCAGGCGATTCAGAGTCGTCTGCAACGTGGATACATCCTCGAATCCCACACGACCGGTCAGTCTCAAAACCACGGTGTTTCCTTTTTCGACCTTCTCAATCTGCATGGTTTTCCTCCGGGACACTGCCGCAAAATCCTGGCCTCCCAACCGGAACATCTTAATTCTACATCACCCCAGCCGGGAATGACAAGCATCTTGTCCCCTTTTACTCCGGTTCAAATCATTTGACATCCCTTTTCCCGATTACCCCCTTCCGCCCCTTCCATTCTTTCCATCCCTTCTATCCCTTTTCTTTTCTCCAAATCCCTTTTCCCCTTTTTACTTTTTCATTCTTTATTCTCACCACCCTCCTCTTCTTCAACCTCCAACGTGCTACAATCCTCAAAAAATCCCCGACACCAATGGAGGTCCTTGTTGTGCGACAATTGTGTTTCCTGCTTTTAATGATCCCGGCAATCTCTGCAAGTATAACGGCCGAACCCGCCGTCCGCTTAATCAAATTATTCGAATCCGGCAAAGATAAATATCATACCTGCCGCATCCCCGCGTTGGCCGTTACCGAAAAGGGGACTCTGCTCGCGTTCTGCGAAGGACGAAAAGGCAGTGAAAGCGATTCGGGCGATATCGACCTTCTCATGCGCCGAAGCGTGGATAATGGGAACTCCTGGGAAACCATGCAGGTGATTGTGGACGATGACGGCAATACCTGCGGAAATTCGTGCCCCATTGTGGACAGGCACAGCGGAAACATCATCCTTCTCTTTTGCAAAAACCTGGGAACGGCAAACAGCGATCACATTCTCAACGGAACCGCGCCGCCGCGCTCGGTGTGGGTTACAAAGAGTTCCGATGACGGAATAACCTGGTCCGCGCCGGTCGAGATCAGCGACCAGGTCCGCAAACCCGGTTGGCGCTGGTATGCAACCGGGCCGTGTCATGGAATCCAACTGACCGACGGACGGCTGGTTGCGCCGTGTAATCACGGGACCGGCAACGATGACAAGGATATGCACTCCCATATCATTTTCAGCGATGACGGCGGCGCGACCTGGCAAATCGGCGGTATCCAGGAAGGCTGGACAGATGAATCCACCGGGGTCGAACTGGCGGATGGTGCGCTGTATCTGAACATGCGCAACTGTCGCGGGACCAATCGAAGGGCCTGGTCGATCAGTCACGACCGAGGTTTGCACTGGTCCCCCCTCGGAGAGGATGAGACGCTGGTCGAGCCGGTCTGCCAGGCAAGCGTCCTGCGATTGAGCACGGAAAAAACACACGGGAAAAACCGCATTCTGTTCTCGAATCCCGCAAGCCTTCGCCGGGAGAATCTGACCGTTCGATTGAGTTATGATGAATGTGAAACCTGGCCCGTGGCGAAAACACTCTGGCCCGGACCCGCCGCCTATTCGGACCTGGTGGTCACCTCCGACGGCAAAATCGGCTGCCTGTTCGAATGCGGCGAGAGCGGCCCACGCGAAATGATCGCCCTTGCATTCTTTACCCTGGAATGGCTTACAGACGACAAGGATCGACTGTGAGAAGACTGTCTCAACGGGCCACAAACAATTTCCCCGAGTCCGGTGGAAACGCGTGCGGCTTCGCCCCTCTTACATTCGCAAATCAATAAGGAGTCCTTTTCATGCACACACTTAAAGCAACCCGTTTCATCCTGATGTTCCCCGTCCTCGTTCTGATTGCGCCTTTCTCCGATGCGGACCCGGCAAAACGGCTGAATAATCTCGTAACCGAACTTCTTCGCATGGAATCGTTCACACCCGAAAACGGGGACGAAATCAGATTCACCAATCCAAGAACCGGATGGATTTATATGGCGCTCAATGCCGGCGACAGTGATATCCCCATGGACATCCTTCTCCAGGAAAAAGCCATCCTCAAAAGCGATGGTCAATCCGCTGGGCCCACGGAGACAATGCGACTGCTCCCCGAAGGCGAGCATCGCCTCACTGTCCGGAGCAAGGGCAAACCGAAAATAAAATCCTTTATTGTTCGAACTATGCCGGAGACCCACTATGTGCGATTTCCCCAGGAACCGCGTTTTCCCGAACTGGGTGAGTTCAGCTGGTCCTGGCTGAAAAAACACGTGCTGTCCAGTGTCAATACCGTTGTGGGATTTCCCGAAAAATCCGGAGAGGCCATTGATGAATGGACCGGCAGCGGACGAAAGTTCATCTCCTATGGCAGTCTCCCTCACGACAAAGATCTTACCGGAACGGCGGCATTCAAGTACTGGTACAAAAATCCCGGATTCCAGGATCCGCGCCTTTCCGGACTGATCGCCGATGAGTTCCAGGGCCGCCAGCACCCGCTTTATCCCGCGTGGATTGAGGGAATGCGCCTCCTCGGCGAGAAAGTGCGGGGAACCGGTCGGGCGTTTTATGCCTACTGCGGCGGGCCGGGCATGTACAGCCGACCGGAAACCCGTCAACTCGTCCGCACGGTTTTCGATGCCGGATTTTATATGGCTTGGGAACGCTACCACCATGAAATGCCGACCCTGGAGGAAGCCGAAACATTCATGGACGGGTTGCTCGGAAAAGAGATGGCACAATGGCGCGCCGCTTTTCCCGGTTGCGAAAAACATATTGTCCTTGTGCTGGGTATTTTCGCCACCGGCCCCGACCTGGATGTACAGCCGGAGGTCAACTACAAAGTCTGGATGGATAGGCAGATGCAGTACCTCGCTACACATCCTCTATTCGACGGACTGTTCGGCATCCATTGGTGGTACTCCGGCGCGGCCAGTGAAGAATTATTGCGGTGGGAAAGCGCTCTGTACCGTCATTACTGCATCGAAGGCGAGACAGAACGGCTGTCAAGCCGTTACGGATGGACCTACATGCTTCCGCACATCCAAAATCCCGACTTCTTCCATGAACTCGAAGGATGGCAACCGGAACCGGCCTCCGCCGACAGCATCAAAGCCGGATATCTCGAACGATACGCACAAATCCAAAACCGCTACTGGCATCGCGGAAGTTATCCCGATGAACCCGCGGGAAATACCTATTTGTGGACCAAACGGCAAGCCGAACGCCCCAATATCATTTCCCAGCAAATCAAACAACTTGTTCCCGGAAATGTCTACACAGTGCAACTCATCACGGCAGATTACCAGGACATCATTCACGGCCGCTCGGAGAAGAAACAGCACGCCGTTTCGTTAGTCGTTGACGACGCCGAAACGATTCCGCAAGGCCGCTATTACAGCATCCCTGTGTCCGGTTCCTCGTCGCACCCCCAACTCCCGTTCGAGAACGGACCGGCCTGGTTCAATCACCATCGTGTCATGTTCAAAGCTACCGGAGAAACCGCCCGCCTTGTCGTTTCCGACTGGGCTTTCCCGAACAATCCGGGCGGCGAAATCGGTCAGGAACTCATGTACAACTATGTCCAGCTTCAGCCGTATTATGTCGAGTAATCTCGGAAAGACATTGTGGGTAGCGGAACATTCTCACTGCTGGGACCAAACCGGCTTGATGCTCAGAATATCCTTTAAGTAAACCGTGTACTCTCTACCTTTCTGTCGGATCTTGAAGACGAGTCGATCCGGATCAACCCAGCAAATCGGTTCCGTAACATACTCATCTACCTGGCCGGAAGTTTCATTCTGCAAGGTAAATTGCACGGGTATCCCGGATGTGATGGCCTGTGTGACAACCGCTCGTATTTGGCTAAGCGACGCGGACCTCCCCGAAACAATCTTCTTCTCTTTCGATTCGTCCATGGTTACGCATATCTTGAATTCATTCATTTCTTCCTTCAAGTCGGACTCGATATTTTCATCCGCGCCGAGGGAATGGAACTCGGGCGCATCCATCTGTTTCGGAGTATGTCTCTTCCGTCGAGACTCCTTTTCGTACCCCCTGTCTTTCATCGTGTAATCGACTAAATTGAGTTTCATGCGTTTGAGTATCCGACGGATTTCGGGCAGATCCTCCAAAGGAGCAGAGAACAGGGTGGGAGTAACGGCTACAAGGGGGAACTCCCGCAACAGCCCGTCTCGAATACTCCCGGCCTGTTCCTCGTCGTCGGCTTGAATCAACACGGCCGTTTGGAGCGAGAAACAATGATAGCTGCGCTGCCATTCCTCCAGGTTGGCCAAGACAACTTCCGGGACAGGCTGGGTAACTGCCTTCTGCAATGCTTCGCGGCATTTGTCCAGCGAACAACCGGCGTGGATGGCTTTTTGGACCTGGGAACGGGTAAAGCGCAGCAGCATGGTCCGTTCCGCACTCACAACTTCCACAAAGGGGGCCAGATCGTTGCCCACCTCTGCAAACCGGGACAGATCCCCCAGGATTTCCTGGTTGGGCTGAACAACAAGGAAACCGTTCTTCTCCGCTTGTGGAATCTCCTTGCCGTTCAGAAGAGCGGTCCCAAGTGCCGTTCGAACCAACAAGGGATGCTGATCCTTATCCCGCAGTACCTGAAAAACACCGCAATACGCCAATTTCCACAGATATAGCCCGACAACATCCTTGCAGTCCTCCCAAAGATGGATCGAGTACTCCCCGGAATACGGGTCGGTCCAGTCCAGGAATTTCTGCGGGTCCAAGGCCGTCCCGTCCGGAAGCGCACGGATCAAATCGGCGATAAATTGGCGAAGGAGCGCTTGCGGGTTGTCCCAGAGAGTCGTGACATTCATGCAGAGTGAGAACAGGAGATGATGGGATTCCTCGATGGCCTTGAAAGACTCTTGCGGAATACTCCAAATCCTGCGATCGCCGGCCAGAAAACCGCCTTGGCTGCCCACTTCAAACATACAGGCTATGCGGGGCAGCAAAGGTTCATTGTACACACAGTCGTATGGCAGCAGGACATCATCTGCCAAGTCAAGCGGTCGCATATACTTGGCCAGTTGGCGCTGAAATCGAAGGTGCGGATATCCCTCGAAGGTTTGGGGTATTCCATCCGGCGATCCCGCATAGAACAACATGAGAAGATCCCCGGCCAGATAACTGTGTCCCGGCGGCACCTCGGTGTGCGGGGCGGGAACCGGAACCGTACAGGTTGCAAGTATGTTCTGTATCAGAAGAGTCGAGAATGCCGTCAACATTTCCTCGGATACAACATACACATCTCTGAAAAACCCAGTCGGATCAACGTACTTATGGAGAATGCCTCGTACCCGCAAACTCCGAAACGGGGCTTCCTCAGTATCCTTGCCTGAACTCATGCCTCCCCGCGGCGCGTTCAGGACGGGGATGCCTCCTCGACGAATCAGACGATACAAAAGGGCACGCTCATCGGCGGTCGATGTCTCCAGAAACTCTTTCATATATGCGGGAGCCGACAATCGTTTGCAGAGGGTCAGAATCAGGGCCTCGTGGCTGAGGACCTTTGGGAGATCGCCGACCTGACGTTTCAGCATCTCTTGGAGGTAGTCATACGGGTACTGTATGAGTATATCGACTAACTTCATTCCACTCTATTGTCCGGGAAAATAGATCATGGTCCGATAGTCAGACCTGTTTGGGCGGTATAACGGCAACGCCCGGCGCGGTCGGGTTCCTCGATCCGTTCGGATTCCGCCGGCCCCTTCCGCCCCGCCGACTCCCGGTCCGCTTTCTCGGCGGAGAGCCGAGACGCCGCCGTTGACACAAACAGAAAAATCCATGCCACTCCAATGGATTTCACAATCTCACTTTTCCGCGACATGACGTTTCTTCTCTGCATCTGCCTCCAATCTGAAATAGGAAAAATAGAGTCGATTACAAAACCTGTAACAACCCCGACCCATTTCAGGAACGTCTGTGATCACGCCCATTTGTTTCATCTTCCTGATGAAATTGCCAAAGACTCTTTTTTCACTTTGACTTAGTAAACTGAGGAGTTCTTGTCGTTGAAATATCAACTTCTCCATATTAGTACTTTCAACTACTTTTCGTAGAATCGATCGATATCGCTCGCTCCGAATAAATTGAAATACCTGCGGTTCCACATACTTTCTGCCGACAATGCTCACAGCATCCGAAATTCCCATAAATGTACCGACTCTATCCAGGCAATCAGTCGAGATTTTTTTGAATACGGCATCCCCGATTTCATGGGCCATGGCAGGCAATCCGCCCGTGTACCTGATAAGAAGCTCTAAGGCGTCGTCTTCAACCGTAATTCCGACTTTAGAAAAGGAATTCAAGTAGAATTCGCGCGTTTCCTCATTCGACCACGGTTCAATGGAAATCAGACCGAAAACCCGCGCCAGGGAAGGCTGAAGTGTGATGAGAGATTGCCGCCTTTCCTCCAACCCGACAAGCACCAGACATAACGGCAGCGGCGCGCTCGATATCGCAATTTCATCCACCAGGCTTTTCAGCCAATTCGCAAAATCCTCCGAGGCCGCCAACCCGTTGATGTCGTTCAGAATAATCAGAAGCCCTTTCTTCCTGTCATGCAGCCTTTTTGAAAGGCTGCGCAATGCTGGGGCAAAATCATGAACCATGCGTGTCAGTTCCGAAGGTCCCGCGCCGAATTCCAGACTGACCCCGAAAAGCCCGACCTCTCGAATGTGGTCTCCAAAAAAATCTTTGACCCTCTCATGCCAAGTCTTATCAAGACTGTCTTTCAAGAGGCGATCGAAAACACGACGGACCATCTCCGTCAGAGTCGTCACACCGCCCAGAAAAGTATGCAATCCAGGAATCTGGTTCTTCCGCTCCATAAGATGCCGAGCAAACGAGGCCAGGGAACTTTTTCCGATCCCCCGTTCCCCGGACAGAAAGGCGATCTGCAATTGGCCTTTGGAGGCCCGGATGATCTTGTCACGCAGATGGGTGATCTCGGCTTGACGCCCAACAAAAAACTCCACCGGAACAGGAATCCCCGGTGTAAACGGGCTATAGTCTCGCTGCATGACCGTAACCTCAGAATGATCCGACAGACCACCGCCGGCGGCCTTTATCCGATTGTTTCGGTTCCGATGGCGCTTGTCAAGAAACAGGCGCTTGAGCGATAAGACCGGTATCACGCAATGGCAGGTTTTTGTCTCTTCCGCCTGGGGGAGGATAGATTGAATCCCATATCCGCATCGGCAGGGCGCAACGGAAGTTGAGCCGGGAACGCACAAAACCACTGGTATCCGCATTGATTGCGGCGATACAGTAATGATCTCAACAGAATCCCTGGAGCATTGAATGAAAAATAGACACCTTTTGGAGATTCTCAAACCGGTTCGGTATGCCGGTGGGGAGTGGAATGCCGTCCTCAACAAAACAGCCGCGCGCCTGCGCTTCGTTCTCGCTTATCCGGATGTGTATGAAATCGGCATGTCTTATCTCGGCCTGCATGTCCTGTACGATGTGATCAACCGCCGGGAAGACATCTGGTGTGAGCGAACGTTCGCACCATGGTCCGACAGGGAAGCCCAGATGCGGCGGCGCAACGAGACGCTGACCACACTGGAATCCGGCCTGCCGGTCTCCCAGGCAGATATTCTCGGGATATCATTCCAGCACGAGTTGACCTATACAAATGCCCTCCTCCTGCTCGACCTGGCCGCACTTCCCCTGTGCAGTCGGGATCGCGACGAGACGCATCCCCTGGTGATCGCGGGGGGGCCGTGCGCGTTCAATCCCGCGCCCATGTCCCCGTTTGTCGATGCTTTTGTCATCGGAGAAGCCGAGGAGGCTGTCCTGGACCTCGCCGATTCTGTCCTGGAGTCAAAAGAACGCTGCCGCTCGCGCCTCGAAACTCTCCTGGAATTGTCCAAACTGGAGGGTGTCTTTGTCCCCTCTCTTTACAGCCTAATCCATAACCGCCTCGGCGAACTCTGTTTCGGCCCCCCGCTGTACCCCGCCGTGCGCTCCACTGTCCGCAAGCGCCTGATCAACTTTGACAGTCAGCCGTATCCCGTTAATCAGCCGGTCCCCAATGCTCGAATCGTTCAGCGTCGGGTTGCCCTGGAGATCATGCGTGGATGCGCACGGGGTTGCCGATTCTGCCAGGCAGGTTTTGTCAACCGCCCTCTCCGGGAACGTTCCGTAACCCGACTGATCGAGGACGCCATGCGGGCCATAAACTCCACCGGCTACGATGAGGTCTCTCTTCTTTCGCTTTCGACCGGAGATTACAGCCGCATTCAGGACCTCGTCTCGTCCCTCATGGATCATTGCGAAAATCGGCAGGTTTCCATTTCCCTTCCCTCGCTGCGGCTGGATGGATTCGCCGAAGAAATCCCCCGCAATCTGGAACGGGTGCGAGGCGGCGGACTGACCTTTGCGCCGGAAGCGGGAACCGAACGCCTCCGACGCGCCGTCAACAAGGCCATCCCGGACGTCACGATTCTCGACACCATTCGCCAGGCCATGGGCAAGCACTGGGAAAGCCTCAAACTCTACTTTATGATCGGCCTGCCCACGGAAACGGAGAAGGATATCGCCGGAATCGGACGTCTTGTCGGAAAAATCCGTGGAATGCTCCGGGAGCAGGGTTGGCGGCGGGGGACCATCCATGTCTCCATCGGGACATTCTGCCCAAAACCGCATACGCCTTACCAATGGTGCGGACAGATTTCCGCAGCCGTGTGCAAGGACCGTCTCCGCATTCTGCGTTCGGACCTTCGACAGAATGGAATTAAACTCTCTACTCACAATCTCGAACCAAGCCTTTTGGAGGCCATTCTGGCTCGTGGGGATATCCGTCTCGCGGGTGTAATTGAACTGGCTTTCCGCGCCGGATGCCGGTTTGATGAATGGTTCGAATGTTTCCATTGGGACCTCTGGCAGAACGCTTTCCGACAGATGGCATTGAACCCGGAAAGCCTGGCCGAAAAGACCTACCGGCGCGAGGACCTTCTCCCCTGGTCCGTGATTGACATCGGGGTCCGACCGGAATATCTTTGGCAGGAATATCAGCGAACCTTTGAGGACCGGCCCAGCGATCACTGCGGACAGGATGGCTGCCGGGTGTGCGGTGTGTGCGACGGAGACTCTGTGCGCACCATCCGCTCGTCCGCTCACCAACCGCCTCCCCGGGAACCGGCCCCCACTCGGCAAGAAGGAACCTTTCGCTACCGGCTGAAATACGCAAAACACGGCCCGGGAACGTGGCTGTCCCACCACGATCTCCTGGAAACCATGAACGCCATTTTCCGGCGGGCGGGTGTTGCGTTAGCCTTCTCACATGGATTCCACCCGCACCCGAAAATCACCTTCGCCGGGGCCTTGCCGGTCGGAATGGAAAGCTGGGGCGAATACCTCGAAATCAGCACCATTTATCCCTGCCGGGAAGATAAACTGTGCGGAGATCTCAACACCCATTCCCCGGCAGGTATTGAGTGGATCGCCGCGGTTCCGGTCGAAAAGAACGAGCCGAAAATCGGTTCAATCATTCGCGCCGATGAGTTACGGATATGCTTGGAGGATGCGGGAGGCGAGTTGACGGAGCCATCCGTGGAAACACAACAGAAATTCCACATCGCTTCCTGGCTCCGGGAAGAAAACTCCGTTCGCCTGATCGTCGTCCATTCCGAGGGGAAACCGCCTCAAATCCGGAAAATCCTGAGCGATCTTCAGGAACAAGGCGCGGTTCCACACTCCTCCTGGATTGAACGACTCGATCAGCTTCGCAAAGATGGAGATCGTTGGACGCCGATCATCGCGGCGTTGAGGTCACTTGCATGAAAGCGGAACGCCGAATCTTCGTATCCTGTGACGATTACGAAACGCGAGTTGCAATCTTTGAAAACTCCAAACTGGCTGAGTACTTTTTTGAACGCAAAACCCAGGAGCGCAACCAGGGCAATATCTACAAAGGCCGAGTCACCACGATCGTTCCGGGGATCGAGGCGGCTTTTGTGGATATCGGGCTGCCGCGCAACGCCTTTCTTTATGTCAATGATTTGTATCCCGCCCGCAAAGATTTCGGTGACCTTTTCGACGACCCGGAAATCATGGGGGAGGATGAGGAATCCGAAGAACCGGCTCTCCCGCCTGCGACCATTTCGGACCTGTTGAAAGAAGGCCAGGAAATCCTCGTCCAGCTTTACAAGGAACCCATCGGCGCAAAAGGATGCCGAGTCACGACCAATATCTCCCTGGCCGGAAGATATACCGTACTCCTGCCGAACTCCGCTCATGTCGGCGTCTCCCGGAAAATCGAAGCGGAAGAAGAACGCGAACGGCTCCGTCATTACGCCGAACAAATCGGCCCCGCCGGTATGGGGCTGATTGTCCGAACCGCCGCGCGCGGATTGTCCGAAACGGAACTCCGAACGGATATCGAATCCCTGGTCAACCGCTGGAATGAAATCGATCAACGCAACGAGCATAGTCATGCTCCGATGCTGATCTACAGCAGTCCCGGCCTCCTGGCCCGCCTGGTCCGCGACTACCTGGATGACGATTTCATCGAAATGGTCGTCGAGGGGGAGGAAGTGTTCGATGAAATCCTCCGATATGTGCAGGAGTTCGCTCCGGAGTACGTGCCGCACATCACCCTGTATAACGATGAGGAACCGCTGTTCATCTCGGCGGGCATCGAGGCCGAAATTAGCGCCCTTCGATCCCGGCGGATTTGGCTCCCCTGCGGCGGACATATCGTGATCGACGAAACGGAGGCCCTTACCACCATTGATGTCAACACGGGACGCTATGTCGGCAAACGCAACCTGGAGGAAACGGTCTACCGGACCAATATGGAGGCCGCCGCGGAAATCGCCCGACAGATACGTCTTCGGGACATCGGCGGGATTATCATCATCGACTTTATCGACATGCGCATTCCCGGCAATCGCGAACAGGTCACCCAACGCCTGACCGAATGCCTGCGGCGAGACCATTCCCGCGCGAATATCTTTGAACTCACCGAACTGGGCCTGCTCCAGATGACCCGCAAACGGGTCCGGAAAAGCCTGAACAAAGCCATCACCCAACCCTGCCCCTACTGCAAACGGGAAGGGTACATCCTTTCCACGGAATCCATGACCATCAAGGCGTTGCGTACTGTTGAAGAGATTTGCCGGGCAGGGTGCGACGGTCCTGTGAAATTGCGGGTCCATCCCCGTGTCGCCGAACAAATCGAGGAACGCTTTCAGGAACAGATCGGACGCTTGGAGAAACGATACGGGGTCCGCATCGAAATCATGGCTGACCGGGAACTCCACTTCGAACAGATCGTAGAGGACCACGTTCTATGACCACGGCCTATTCCCGCAAAATGGCGGGCCTTCTGACCGAACAACGCAACCCGAATACCCTGGAGATCGACCGAAAATCCGTTCGCGAAATCCTGGAACTCATCCACCAGGAGGATCGGAACGCAGTCGATGCCGTCGGAGAGGCCCTCCCGCAAGTCGAGCAGGCAGTCGAACTGGTGGAGCAGGCTTTCCGAAAGGGTGGCAGGCTGATCTATGTGGGAGCGGGAACCAGCGGACGGTTGGGGGTGCTGGATGCGGCAGAATGCCCCCCGACGTTTGGAACATCCCCGGAAATGGTCCAGGGAATCATTGCCGGCGGGTATACTGCCCTCCACAGGGCCATCGAGGGCGCCGAGGATCATCCCGAAAACGGGGCGGCCGCCATCCGCGAGAAACAGGTCGGCCCCAAGGATGTTGTCATGGGGATCGCCTCATCCAGTGTCACCCCCTTCGTCCTTGGCGCTTTGCACGAGGCCCGACAACTGGGGGCACGAACCGTCTTCCTCTCCTGCACTCCCGTTCCCCAGGAAAACAGACCGGCGGATGTCATCATCGAACTGCTCGTCGGCCCTGAGGTCATCACCGGCTCCACCCGGATGAAAGCGGGAACAGCAACAAAACTCGTGTTAAATATGATTACAACCACTTCCATGATCCGCATCGGCAAGGTCTATCAAAACCTCATGGTCGACCTGACCGCCACCTGCAACAAACTGCGTGACCGCGCTCATCGTATCCTCACCCTCCTCACCGATCTGACGTACGAACAGGCGGGAGATTTATTGACTCAAGCCAACATGCACGTCAAAACAGCGCTCGTGATGTATTTGTGCAAAAAAAATCGCGAAGATGCCAAAAAACTCCTCGAACAGGCCGATGAAATGGTCTATCAAGCGCTTGAAAAGACCAAAAATCCGTAAATCTGGCCGAATGAGACCCTTGTCTCCAAGTGTGGTAAAGATACCACAAAATTGAAAAAGTTGGGTACAAATACCGCACCCTGGGGTTTTTTCGCCGGATTTCTTGTGTTATTCTCGTTTCGGTCTTTCCAAAGTGGATCGACCTTATTTCCTTCAGATTGAACGCCTTTGGGAGGCTTCTGAAGTCCGTTGGGGCGGAGAGAGAGCGAGGCTGCCGAAGCAGATGAAAGCTGGAATGCAAATTGCGTGTTAGAATTTGCGTATAGCGCTTTCATGAATCAGTAGGTTCTGGTTTACAGTCGCTGCTTCGGCGAAGAGGTTTGTACCAGATTCCTACTGCTTTTTTTTGTCTTGTGAGAAAATGCAGCGGAGTCGGGAGGTGTCTTATCTGTCTTATGAGTATTCATCTTCCCTGCGTTCGCAGGCGGTGATGTTGAGAGGTTATGAGGGGACATACCGGCCTGTGCGGAAACTCAGCCAGGCGAACCCAGACGGGGGATGTAAGCAATGAAAAGACGAGAGGGAAACTTGGCTGTCGCAGAGGTTTCATCGCAGAGTTCGAATCGGGACATTTCTATTCACCCTGCCGCGGTGCTGGCAAAAAACGTGAGCCTCGGCAGGGGTGTTCAAATTCACGCAAATGTTGTTATCGCGGATGGCGTTGTCATTGAAGATGGCGTCCGGATCTTCAGCGGGTGTTATATCGGTGAAGATTGCATGATTGGGGAAAACACGATCATTTATCAAAATTGTGTCATTCGCGAAAGAACTCAGATCGGCAAACGGGCCGTCCTGGAAGCCGGTGTCGTCATTGGCAGCGACGGATTCGGGTATGCCAAGGACACCAACGGAGACCGCTGCAAGATTCCCCAGATCGGTTATGTGGTGATCGGGGATGATGTGCGGATCGGTTCCAACACCACCGTGGATCGTGCCACTCTCGGCAAGACAGTCATCCACAATGGGGCTGTGATCGGAAGCCTTGTGCAGGTCGCCCACAACGTCACGATTGGGGAACGCACTGTGATTCAGTCTCATGTCGGGATTTGCGGAAGCAACCGGATCGGGTCCGATGTGTTTGTGGGTCACGGGGTGGGAATGGTGGGCCATCTTGTGGTCGGGGCCGGCGCCCACCTGGCTCCCTGTGCGGGAATCACCAAGGAAGTTCCCGAGGGCGCACTGGTGTATGGATACCCCGGATGTGGCTACGAGGAATACCGCCAACGCCGCAACTCGTTTCACTCGCTCCCTGACCTCTGGAAACGTGTCGAGGCCCTGGAGAAGAGAATCGAGACCGATTCCAAATAGACCGGTTGGCCTGATACAAAGATTCGAAACGTAGAGCGGTGCAAAACACGCGCCCCTTTTCTTTCTCCCACGATCCGTCTTCCATGATACCCGAATATCACCGGACGCTTACTTCACAATCTCTTGTGTGGACACATCTGCCTTGATTGAAGGGACATCCAGTGGAGAGGAAAGCCACTTACCCGGACATAGCGAAATGTGCAGCCGTCTTTGCGGCATCCGACCTGGTCCTCGGCAACGGCCTCATCGCGCGTCTGTGAATCGTGTTGGGCAAGCACCTCGCATACTCGCTTTTCGTCCCAGCTTGGTGGAAATCTGTGCTCGTTCATTTCGGTCCTCTTCGGCCGTTGACAAAAAAAATCAGGTATCGAGAGCGTTCACCACATTACCAAATCAATCTCGCCTTTCGGTTCTGAGCCTGGATCAAACAAGGTAGTCTGGGTGAAATCTGGCAGTGAATATTTCTCACTACGCAACTTTTTCTGCGGGAAAGCAAATTCAAGAGATTCAATTGTCGCCTCTCTGGTGAACTGTCGAGCGTCGGTTCGAATGAGCACGACGGCATCGTCTCTCAGGACTGATCCCGACATTTCAAACACATGACGCAACATATCAATGTAGTATTTCTTGTTTTCAAACTTGCGTTTGCAGGGTTCTCCTGGGCTACAAGGCTTATCCGGGCCACCGAGCAACCATAGCCTCAGCCATTGGTCATAGAAATAATTCGTCACTCCGTAATATGGAGGAGAAGTGAGAAGGAGACTTGCCTTTGTTTTCGGGGGGCGATTTCTCCAGCGATCAAGAATGGATTGACAATCTCCCAAGTAAATGTGTCCTGAACCTGAGCCCAAGCACCCCATCGCATATCGCCACGAAACTTTTTTAAGCATGAAATCGACAGGATCACGCTCCGGTGGCTCAAGACTTCGTTCCTTCCACCAATCGACCGCATACTGAGGCGACATTGCTTTCGTCTGACGCATCTGATTCGACAATGCACTGTCCCGTTTTCCGTGCAGGTCAATCATGAGTAACGCCATCGTTGTCCAATCGGCTCTCTTGCGCCGCCAGTCAAGCGACTCCCGCGCAGCCAAAAGAAATTCCTCAACTTTAGGACAGAAGCACGCGTGGAAGAATTCGGGCAATCTCTTTGCATCAGCGCGATAGTTCACGGACCTTTGGCCCAGCCAACGGATTCGTTCCTCGACATCCTTGCGCTCAGCTGTTTCGATCTTTGCCTTTCCGTAAACCCAACCCACAGGGTTGATCTCAATCCCCAAACCGAAGCGGCCTTGCGAAGCTGCAGCAAAAAGCGATGTACCTCGTCCAGCAAACGGATCGAAAACCCAATCACCGGGTTTTGTGTATTCCTTCACCGCCTCATTCGCGAAACTCACCGGAAACATCGCATAGTAGGGGCCAACCCCAGCCCAACGGCTTGCAGCAGTTCCGTAGCAACCTATCTGAGAATCAGGCATCATCATCCTCTTTCACGCATAAGAACCTGGGCCAGCTGCCGGAGGACCTTCTGCCCCAAATGCAAAGGGATAGATGCTTGTGCGTGTGCACTCACAATCGGGGCCAACGCGTTCGGAAAGCGACAGGTCACCAACTTGTCGAGCAGCGCGCAGACGGTGCCTAGACGTGGATACGGCGCTGGATCATCGCTCGCGAGCGAATCCTGTTCAGGTGTCAGAAAAGGGATGTTCGCCACAATCCGAGCGCCGCTCTTCGTCTTATAGAAGAACTTCCGCCCAAAATACGTGTCCGCGCCGTAGCGTTTCGTGCTATCCGAAAAGATTATCCGTTTCTTAATGTAGGCATCCGTTGGCAAGAAAAATGAGCCAGGCTGGAAGTGCTGCCCTCCGTCCTCCCGACTGTCAATTTCCTCGAAATGAGCCACGAAATTTCCCGATTTCTCAATGCCAACGATAACAATATCGTTGCCGGTCTTTTCCTGGACAATTGCATTCAAGCGTTGAAGCTCGCGACTGACCGCCGCACTCAACCAGGCTGGCGGGCCAAATATCGCCAATGGCCCATCGAGAAAAAAGGCCACGGCATTCAGCCGATCAAGCCAGTTCCGCTGCTCAAAACAACGTAACAAGTGAATGAGAAGCAGGCGTTCCCAGACACTCAGTACGTATCCGAAAGCCTCTCCATTTGTGCCTGAATCGTCGTTGAATCTCTCATGAATACGAAGCGCGTCGGTGGGGAACAACGGCTTCCGGCGCTCGCAAGGACATGTGCTCACATCTGAAGTGATGGGCACCTGATGATCGCAGCCGAGATGCGCGTATGGACATTCAATCTTCTCTGTCGGCTTGTATGCGAGAAGGGCTTGATAAGTCGCAAGCAGCCGCGTGTTGTCCTCCTCATCAACAATCGCGTCATGCAGGAGATCGAATAACGCTTCACGGAACGAGTCCTTGGCCGATGAATGATCGCGGGTAATAACGTTACATCCAGGTAGCGCACTGGCATCGGATGATGGAGCTTCCGTCCGGCGGAAATCAACCGGATTGACTGGCCTGTCTATATCCAAATGCTCCAATTCAGCAAGATTCAAGACGACAGAAGCCACAGAACAGTAGCCGACCTTTGCTCCAGGATAACCATTGCGAACATCAACCTCGGCATAACTTCCATCGATTGCCAACACAAGAGACGGAAGTGGGGAGTCGGCTGCCGGTGGAGTTTTGGGCATTGCCTCCTGCGTCAGCACAGTCGGACCGAGCACGCGAGACCGCCGGAGCAGTTGCTGTACGCGTTCAGATTCGACGATGCGCTTCAGAGGTTGGTAGTGCGCGTATTCTCCCTCGTAAGGCATAGTGTTCAATCCCCTTGTATGCTGAAGCGCTCTACTTGGATTGGCACGACATACGGATTGGAGAGGGTCTTCATCCGAATGAAACCGCGGTCTTGTGCCCGCAGAATGCTATTCTCGAAATCGGCGAAGTCGTAAAACTTCCTAAGTTCACGGGTCTCATCCGTGTTGTTCAAATGACCAATGAACCAATTTGCCGTATTCCGAAGTATGTTCTTCTGTATTGAGGAAACTTCCTGCGTCGCGTATACAAGTCCAATGTTGTACTTCGCGCCTTCCTTAGCTGTGCGCACCCAAATGTCCCTCAAGTCGTCTTCCTTCGATGGCGGCAAGATGTTATGTGCTTCCTCAACATAGGCGAGGATATGTGGAGGTACTTGACCTTGCCGGAACAGATCTTTGTTGCGATCAAAGATTTTTTGAATCACACGATCAGCCGCGGCCTTGTTAATCTCAGCGTCACCGCTCGACTGGTCAACGATTACCAGTCGCCCCTGCCTCAGGTGTTCGCAAATGTCATCCGCATAATCTGTTCTAGTCTGATCCGTATGTTGCTCTTTTACCGCCCCAAGGAGCTTTGGCCCATTTGGATAGGACCAGATCCCAAGAATCTTCTTGAATGCATCGTCAGCCCAAAAACCCGAAGTGCTTTTTTTCACATATTCCCTTTCGAAATCTTGGTAACCAGATGTCCCATCGTACATGAATTCCTGGAGGATCTTGCCAGCTTGGGCAACTTCCGCCCAAGATGCGGTTTCTTTCTCAAGGATTGATGCACAGATGTTATATTTCAGTGGATCTTTGCCTTTTCCAGACATGAGCGCCTTGCGAAGTTCATTGCTAAACAAGCCTTTCAAGCGAGCCTCTTGTGATGGCTTTCCAAAACCCGATTCGTGCAACAACGCTCGGTAGAACAAAACGCGTCGCTTAAAACGTACCTTCTCCCCCTCATCCGCATCTGGTGGTAGCAGAAAACTCACGTCACAGAAGTTTTGAATATACATTGACGTGCGCCCTGCCAGTGCAGCGTTGATGATTTCCTTGCCAGTCTGAAGGTTTTGATCCTGGTAAAAGTTTAGTAGCATCAGGATTCGATCCGGGTCGTTTGGGTGCTTTGTAATCCCGTAGGTAACAACATCCTCTCGAAAATGGTCCGCAAGATCGGAAGGCGCACATTTCCAAACATTCTTGATCGCGTTCGGGTTGTCAGTCCCGGTGTCCGAGTCTTGTGTGTTCTCATTTGCATACTCACCGTTCGGATCGAACACAAGTTGACCGATTCTCCGGGCATCGGTGGCTGCCCAGCGCAACGCGAATATTGCCTTCAGGACAATTTTCGTGGTGTTGGATTTACCTGTGCGAGTCATGCCGAACAAGGCGGTCTTCTGCCCCAGCAAGTCCGTTGGAGTGACCGACACGGGCACGCTGGCTACATTCTGAAACCGCCTGTTGGTTGACGCATAGCGGACGTGACCAATTCGGACCATGGGGACTTGGATCTCCGGAAAGATAATCGGGTCCCGAAAGTTGACAATACCCGCCAAGATTTCTCCGCGAGGCTTGAACACTTTCAGGCCACGGTTCGGATAATAATTGCTGATATCCGATCCAAAGCACAGTTGCCAATTCGGATTAGAGTCAGTCCCGAGATCAGCCATGTAGTATGTCCCGATTACGCGGCATCGCACCCCTGCATAGCTTAGGAGATTATGCGTGGTCGCATCCATCACAGTGCGGTCATCCCAATTCACGGCCAACTCGCCGCTGACGCGCTGGGCATTCTCAACACGGACACGCCTCGCGTCTTCGGCGTTTGGAAGATCGGCATGGTCCATCACCCGAAGTAAGATAACTGACGTATCTTCCTCCCTTGGATCGGGGGTCATTTCTGGATTCACGCGTGAGGCAAGCAAAAAGCACAACGCGGGAATTCCGCCGACCTGTCGCCGGTGGAAATCGTGAATCTGAAGGATGGCTTCGCTGTAACCCAGCGACACAACCTCTCCAACATAGGCGTCGGCTTCGATCAGTCTTCGTAGAGACTCACCGGCATCATGAACCGGTTGTGGGAGGGTCGGTTTTGGAAGCTGCGTCCCAATTTGTGAAATGACATCTGGCATTGATATGTCCCCCTATGTCAAAACGTGGTCATGATTCGGTTCAAGCGAGCTCTCCACGCTCGCCTGGACAATAATTATACAGACCATTTGAGACATCAACCCTGGCCCCGCCCTCGGGTGCCTCTTGGATGATTACCGTGTATTCCGCTTTCATTCGCCACTCGGCTTTCTTCACCCCGGATAGTATTTCCCCCCTCCCCCACCTTGCCAATCATCTCACAGAGCGAAAATCCTCAAGCCGATCCTGTATGATCAGACAAATCGCGTCTCGAAGAATTCGCTTTACCTCTTCTGTGCGTTCTCCTTGTCCATTAGCACCAGCAAAGCTCGGGGGTGGGTTCGCCCTTCCGAACCCACCCCCGATTCAATCTCTCTTACCGAATCACAACCGGCTCGATATCGAGCGCGTGGCAGACGGCGATCAGCTCCGGCACATAATTGCCGATGGCGGCATGAATGTGGTTCGCGGAGAAGTTCTCGCAGAACGCCTCAAAGTCGCAGTGGAACCGCGCAAACGCATGAGGCCAGGTGTATGCCGTTTCCTTGCCCAAAGCTTCCTCTTCTTCGTAGGAAAGCGCCTCGAAACTGCCGGGGAAAATGTGCATCACAAACTCACCCCGGATACGGACAATCCGCGCAAAAGTGACCGACTCCGCAGGTTTCGCATAGAACTGCACGGAGGCGCCCCCCCCACGGTAGAAAAACTCCGTTGCCGGCATCAGGCGGATTTTCTTCCAATTCTCGCGGAAATCATCGCTCCGTTCGGCCAGCCAGGGCGCATGTTGACCGGAATTGACCAGGTCGAACAGGTCCCGGTCCGCATGGTAGTGACGCAGGTCGGCAAACAGAACCGGTTTCCCACACAGAAGGTGAAGAATCTGCATGGTCAGTGCGGCGTTGCTGTCGCACTCCGTCGCGCAAACAATCACCTTCTTCTTTTCCTCTTCCCAGTCGGCAATGTCGTTCAAGAGCGCTTCCTGCAAATCTGCGACGCAAAGGTCGGGCCATTCGGTCATATCGAGCTGGCCGCTCAGACCGCAGAAATCGATCCCTTCCTCTTTACAAAAATCTTTCATCGCCAGGTACATGCGCACTTGCCGAGCCAATGTTCCATCCAGGCCGGGCGTGAGGTTTGTGTTGTTGTATTGGATTTCCCCGCAATACTTCTCGAGCCAGTCAAGTCCCGCCTGGACACGACTGGGGTCGATCTGTTTCGCCATCTGCCACAGGTGCAGTTGGCCCCGGTGATAGACGTGAATCCCGAACTGGGCCATCCACTGGCTGGCGTCCACATGCCCGGTATACATCCCCATCGCAGGTCCGTCAAAATGGCCGTACCGCATCCCCGACAGCTGATGGGCAACATCTTCGCCCCGCACACACGCATCCGGTTCGTGTTCCTTCAGGAATCTTCTGATTTTCTCCTGCACCTTCGGATCCGCAACATCGCCCAGCACACGGCCGTAGGGAAGCCCGATCTCGTGAAGCGCACCGGCGGAAGCAAAAAACGCCACCCAGCCGGGCTGGGATGGGTTGATACTCCCGACAAACAGGATCGGGCACTCGATCAGCATCGCCGCCTGCGCGGTCAAATCGGGAAATGACCACACACAGAAATTGAACACCGCGATGTCGCAATCGCTCCCGATAATCAGACCGGCTCCTTTCCGGGCCGTATCGTAGTTCCAAATGACATCCTCAAACTCGACCACCTCATGCCCTTCGCCTTTCAGCCAATCCGCAATCCGTTTCTGGAAATGGAGGCAATCTGCCTTGGTCGCATCGGCGACCCGTTTTCGACCATCCGTAAATGTGACTATTCCGATCTTCATCGTAAAATCCTCCTGTTGGAGTATTGGACAAGGTATATTAGGTCCTGCCTGCCTGAAATTGCAGGGCTTTGGCCGGTGGGAATCAAGTTTGGAATGGGACGGATGGGGAACGCCGGGGGACGAATAGGTGGGATTTACGGTGTATGCCGCACGGAGCGGATGGGCCGAGGGAATAGGGTTGCATCCGATTCATGCTGAGGTCGCATCTTCCCCTGGGTCCCCCAGACGTTTTCGCCAATAAAACGGGCGTCGTTTCTGATGGGCCAATGCCACCATCCGCATAAACCGCATAGATGACATTGAAAGGGAATCGCCACATCGGTTTGCGGCGCACCCGATCTCCAATCTTCTGCCATGCCTCAGGCATAGCGACGATCTGGTCAAGAGATCGTTCGACCTCTTCCAAGAACTCAAACCCCAATCCCTCAGATCGACTCTCATAGAACCGCGCAGCCTCGATGATCTTCTCGTCCACCTCACTACGGACTGCAATCGGTTTCACGAGACGGCAGCCCTGGCCCGCCGAAGGACCTCCTCGGCAGGGAGCTCCGTGGCCCGTCCCTGTTCCAACTCATCCAAACGCCGTTCAGCCTCTTCAGCCCACAGCGAGTCGCCTTGATCGGAATGCTGGAGCAGTTCGTCAGGCAAGCCATCTGCCTGCTACTGACAGGCTCAGGATGATCCCGCCAACGCCCGCCTTACACCGGCCCAGACTTCCTCAACACGAATACGCTCCATACAAAGATGATGCCCAAGCGGACAATGGCGTTCCAGGCACGGCGAGCAGGGCATTGCGTGACGGATCAGCACATGTCCCTGTCCCCAGGGTCGTGTCGTATACGGGTCTGTAGAGCCGATTGGAACCACGATGCGGCATCCCAGCGCAGCGGCGACATGCATCGCACCCGAATCATTACAAATCACCACACCACACCTGGAGAGCAACGCCATAAACTGACGCATATTCGTGCGCCCTCCCATATCCAGGCAACCCTCTCCGATGGCTTCGCTCACTTCAAATGTCAGTTCCCGCTCCTTCTCGTTCCCGAAAAGAACTACTTGTTTACCCACACCGACAAGCCGCTTGCCGATTTCAATAAACCGATCCGGCGGCCATTGTTTTGCCGTTCCATACGTCGCACCGGGCACAAGCCCGCACGGACGGTCCTCCGGTCGAATCCCGTCCCGCTGCAAGCGTTCCGCCGCCCACCCGGATTCCTCTTCCGTTACCACAATCCGAGGTTCTGGAACCGCATAAGCCCGTTCCCCGCTCCGGAGAATTCCCAGGTAATAGTAGATCTGATGATGCCCGAGGAGCTCCCTGGGCAACGGGCGAGAATCCGTCAGCAACCACTCACGACCTCGAATCCCATACCCGATCCGATGTGGAATAGCCGCCAATCGTATCATCAGTGCGGAGGAAAACGAGTTCGGCATCACAAAGGCGTGTGTAAACTTCTCCCGGTTGAGTTCCCCGGCCATTACCAGCATTCCACGGTAACCCTGGTGACGACCAGTCCGCTCATAAACCAGGATTTCATCGACATCGGGATGATACTTGAGAAGGTCGGCGACTGCACGAACGGCTAACACTGCAATCTGCGCTCTTGGATAGGCACACCGTAAGGCATGAATAGAGGGTGTGATAAGAACCGTATCCCCCACCCAGTTGGTCGAGCGAACAAGAATACGCCGGACCTCCGCTGCGGATTCCGAATCATTAGTAGCTGAGTGCGACATTCAGGCTCGAACTGCGTATTCCAGGTGTACCCAGCGGATCGATAGCCCGCACGGTGATCTTGTAAGCCCCCGGAACAGTCGGAACAAACCGAACCGATTCACGAAGTCGGAATGTAATCGACAGCTGACCGCCGGTGCGAAAACGGGTCCCGATCGGCCAATTATTCGCGTTCGTCCATCCCATTAAAGTCACTTCATAATCGATCGCCCCTTCGACCGGCTCGAAATGGATCTCACAATACGCCAATTCAAATACCTTCATCGCCATGGTAGATTCCGCGTTAACTGTCCGGTTGTAAGCCGCCGGATTGCCGCCCTGTGGCGGATTGTATAAATCAATTGTCGTAAACTGCGTCGGCGGCAACTGGGACCGTGAAAGATAGTCGGACAAGAACACCGCATCTTCCTGCATTACCACCTCGTTTTTGTCGTAATCGGCTTGTACCTGAAATCTCTCATCGTCCTTCATTAGGTACCAGCTTCCCATAAAGGAAAACAAATCCAATCCGCTAAAAATACCGTCGGCGTTCAAATCATAATCCGGTTCATTGTAGGGAGTCACCACTTCGCTGGGGGGTTCCCCGACAGAAACCTTGAAGGTAGAAACGGAAACAGGCGAACGATTACCCAGACTATCGACAGCCTGGACACTCCACGTGTATGTCCCCGGATACAACCCCTGGTATCCCGCGTATGGGCGAATCTCACTCTGCGACAAGTTGGGATAGAATACGGATGCCTGCGGCTGAGGAGCCGTTACAGAGACCTCATAAACAACAGATATCCCTCCGGTCACCGGCGCCCACCGAAGCAGGACCGAGCCTATCTGATTGCCGGGTATCGCCTGCGTGGAGGGAATAACCTGACCGTTCACCAGAACTTGAAGCGATTGCGGAGCGGAAAGAATCGGCGTAGGTGTCGGTGTCGGCGTTATATTCCGAATCCGAAAATACGGCGCATAGGATAACAAGTTCCGTCCCCCGGGGGTCCATTGCTGACTAAGAAAGAACAAATCCTTGTAATCCACCGCGTTGTCGTTGTTGATATCCAGATCCGGGGTAGGGATCAGACAGGGAGTCTTGGTCGGGGTCGGTGAAACCGTCACAAGAAAAGACCACATTTCGGAGAACTCGCTTTCGATAGAATCCTCCTCCGAACCGAATACGCTCTTCACTCGCCAGTAATAGGTTCCCGTGAATGTCGTATCCAGCGCCCCGTTCTGCCCGAATACAAAATTCGGGGTAGTCGTGCTGGTCGTGTACGGAAAACCCTGGTTAAAACTGGAGGGACCGAGGATTTCGATTTCGTACTTAACTGCACCGGGCACTGATTCCCAATGAAGCCCGTCCGACCGAATCTGAGAAAGATACACTTGCGCCCCGTTCGCAGGTCTCACCAGCTGCGGCGCAGGATATTCCTGTTGCGCATACCCACTGAATATTGTGAAGTGCAAAAACGCCCCAAGGATAGGTACCCAGATTGTTTTCATCATCCGACCCGTAAAAACTGTCCTGGTAATCTCAAATGTGCCCAAAGAACTTCTCCCCAAAGAGCGGGGGAGATACGAAGTGGGGCGATTCCTGCCCTCACCTGAATCCTCCTCATTTCTATCATCACCCGACTTCCGGCGCAAGAGGATCTTCACGAAGAAACACCACGATTCGCCAGCCAGAGCTCGATCAGCCCCAGCAAAATAACAATCCCCAGAACCTGCGAACGAAGCGGTACCGGGGCGGCCAAAACGGACCCCGGCTGTTCCAGCTCCTCCGCCGAGAAAAATCGAACAAACCCCGTCTGCTCCAGTTTCTGTCGTTCCTCATCAGTGAGTGGGCGAAGGTCTCCTTCCGGATTTGGCCCGGCGCGCAACCATGATTCGGAGTCCTGCCGCTTCGCCAGAAATTTCATGGACTCCAGCACAACCGAAGGAAAGATCGGGCTGCGCAAAACTCTTGCCCCGGTTCCCTGCCCGATATTTATGTAAATTATTTTTCCCAGCCCCTGGTCTATTGTGCCGAGCCGATCCGTCCGGGGTCCCTCCCGCGCGCCAAAAAATGCAATCGCATTCGCCGATGGAGAATACCCCCCCACCGGGGATTGCCATTCCCGCCAGGCGCCCTCCGGCCAATCGGATAGAATCTCCCCCAACCGGCCGCCCGTCTCGAACGCGGCATCCTGTTGAACGGCATTCCCATCGAGAGACTGCCATTTAAGAAGCAAATCTGCGCCGACCTGCTCCGGATTCGCATCCAGCAATGACAGACAGTTGCCCCCCTGCCGAACCCACGCCGCGCATTGCGGGATTTGCGCCTGCACCGCCGAAAGCGCCGTCACCAGCAATCCATCCGTCGGAATCCCATCCACACCCGGTGCCGAGACGGGATCAAATGCACGCGCCACCCCATCCGTTTCCAGGCATCCACGCACCGCCTCCACCGCGGCGGTATCCCCGATGAAATACACTTTTCTGCCGGAAAGTACCGGAATCTCACCGGTAATCCAACTCAGCGGAGAACCCCCCTGATCCCCCACCAACTCCAGCGCAACCCGAATGACATCCCTCTCGCCGACCGCTCCGCCTAACCGGACATTCATCCGCAATGAAACATCTTTCACAACCCCCTCCATCGGTGTGCCATCCAACGGACACGGAACCTCCGCAAGCTCAACCGGTTCCGCATCATCCAAAATCAGCCGGAGAACCGGATTCCCGAATTTCACATCGCCCCACTGGTGTATCGTTACCTGGATTTCCTCATCAAATCCTGCCGCCCAGGGAACGCTCGACATGGAGGCGATCTCTACCCAGACAGCCTGTGTCGGACGTTCTCCTACCGTGATCACCCAGAGCGGCGGCGCTCCGAACTCCCCGCTCGGCGGCGTATCAAGCAGGTCTCTCCACCCTGAAGCCTGATGGTCCGTAATCAAGACCACCGGCGACAGTCCCGGATCCCGCGAAATCTCCTCCAATAAAGCACGAAAATGCGACGGTCCTTCGACAGGACTCGATTCATCCAGAATTCGCGCCAGGTCCGACACATTACCGCGATGCAGACGATCCCGCAGAGAAATGGAGCCGCCATTTGTGTCGCTCCAGAACCCTAACGCCCAGGAGCGCCCGAAATCCGACTGAAGAACCCGCCGGGCCTGATCGACCGCCGCCTGCCATGATGAAATCTCCCCCCCCGTATACCGCATACTCGCCGATTGATCCAACAAAAGAACTGCTTCCTCTCCCGAACGAGTATCCAACATCACCCGCAGTTGTTCCCGCGTTTCTCCCCACCCGCTGGAAACCCACACCGGGTCCGCCGCCGCCATCACCAGCCCGACCACGATCAGTATCCGCAACAGCAACAGCAGCCATTCCTGCAACCGCGGACTGATAAACTCCTGCGCCTCCACCTCACGCAAAAAAGAGATAAATGCAAACGGGACTCTCGGAATCTCTCTCGGCAGACGCCGACGGAGAATCCACGGCAGAATGGATGCTGCAAGGCCCCACAAGAAAGCCGGAGATGCAAAAACAATCATACGTCGGGAACCTCATCGCGATATTCATTCAACAGCAGCAAAAGCGCCGCATTCGCCGTGATCGCCGCCCAGATGACCGGAACAATAAGCAACAACGGTGGAAAAATACAACATATCGCCACCCACAATAACCAGACACTCATTCCGATCCAAACATACCCCGGTCCGAGCAAAACCGCGAGCGCCGACCGTTTCATCATGAGGAGGAATCCCTCCCGTTGATGGACCAGCAGGGGGAAAAAATAAAATCCCATCGCAAGATAGAACACCAGCGACCAGAAACAGATCCCCGCAAGCAGGTATCCCCACAGCCCCCATTCTTTGTTGTGATGAAGATAAAAACCGAAACTGAATCCGAGCGGCACACACACCGCCAGGTAAGACCAGCCATATCCCAATCCCCGCCGGAAATACCGCCGATATTCCGTAATGAACCGGCTCGCCGGGGGGTCTTCGAACCGAACCAGGCTGTTCGCATACGCACAAATCGCGCAGATAGACACCGGAATCCCCAGAATCGGCAACGGCACAAAAAAAGCCGTCACTGCAAGGAAATTCACCAGGAGATTCCTGCCCAAGTCATCGTAAAAATGAAACCACGTCACACGCAGAAGATGCAAAGTTCGCGGCCTGAAACTGTCCTGCATCGCGCACAGGAACATACTCGGCGGAGTCGTCCGGCAATCACAACCGACCTCTCTCCTCGCACAATCACCTGAAATAACGCTTTCCGGGATAACGTTTCCGCAAAAGATAGCATTCCATCCCACCCCGCAAAGGGCCGTATGATATCCTCTGATCCAGAATCCCGCATCCCCCTTTTTCCTCTCGCTCACAGACCGTGTAGTCATAGCCCCCTTCCCGCTCTGCGGAACAAGACAGTTGCTGCCTGTGGCGGGAAGAGCCATGTTCCACACGGTCCGGTATGCCGTTCGTCCGCTGCTTAGCCTGGAAAAAACCATGAGACTCTGGTTTCATATCTCATGCCTGCTGCGGAAATCCCCGCGTCAACGCACATTTCAGATGGAAGAAGCGGACAGGTTGACACCGCCCTTATCTTCACGCTTGCGCTCCCGGAGGAAGAGGAGGAAAAGAGCTGCACAGGTTCCCGGTTTTCGGAGGCTCTGTGAAAAGATTTGCGATACTCGACATTCGAGACCATAACTCAAAACCAAGGAGTGTTTTATTGATTATGAGCGGAGTCGCCTGCTTGACCCTATCCCTGGGAATCGGAGTTGCTGCCACGGTTTGTGCCACAGGGGGAACCGTCCGCCAGCTGACTTTCGATTCCAAAAATCATTGCCTGGACAACAACGACAATTTTTCTCCGGACGACCGCTTTCTCTGCTTTGACACCCGTCCCCCGGACGGCAACATCGCCAACGGCCGGACCATTGAGAAAGTGGACATTGAGACCGGCAAAATCACGGTCCTCTACGAGGCGGAAAATCCCAGGCAGGATTTCGGGCCGGGAATGGGTGCAGTCAGCTATTCGCCGGTGGCCGATGAGGGGATGTTTATCTGTGGTAAACTGACCTCCCTGGGCTTGAAATACGAGAAGCACCGACGATTCGGGCGTGTGGCGGCGGGAGACGGTTCCGGCAAAACATGGATCATGGATGCGCGGGATGTGACTCCCCCGTTTACTCCGGGCGCGCTGCGCGGTGGAACCCACCGGCATGAACCGGACGCGACCGGGAAATGGGTCGGCTATACGTACAACGATCAAATCATGCACGCCCTCGGCAAAGACCTCCGAACCATCGGTGTAACCCAGCTTGGCAAGCCGGTGAAAACGGACAGGGACCCGAAAGGTGAGAACCACGACGGCGAAGGATGGAGCGTGCTGGTTGTCCGCGTGACACCCGATCCGAAACCCGGAAGCGATGAAATCAACCAGGCCGCCGGCGACAGCTGGGTCGGCACGCATGGGTATCAGCGGGCCGATGGGAAACGGCAGTTAGCCCGCGCGTTTCTCGGCAGGGTAAAGGACAAGAACGGCCGGGAAGTAGAAGAGGTATTTATTGTGGATATTCCCGCCGACCTGACGAAACCGGGAGCCTGGGGGCCGCTTGAAGGAACGGAAGATTCGTTTCCTCAGCCGCCCGCCGGAACCGTGCAGCGCCGACTGACTTTCAGCACAGAGAAGAAGATTCCGGGTGCGCAAGGGGTTGTTCGCTCCTCCCCGGATGGCTCCCAACTTTCTTTCATCATGGCCGATGAGAGCGGTATCCCACAGGTTTTCCTGATCTCTCCCCTGGGCGGCGAGCCTCATCAGGCTACCTTTGAGCCGGATGGAGTGACGCTTTCTGCTCGATGGCATCCGTCGGGAAACAGCTTCCTGACCGTGAATAAGAAGGGCCAACTGATTGTAGTCAATGCGGTTCCCGGCGATGGTTTCGGAAAAGCGATTCCGCTGACCGAGGCGGGAGAGCCGGAGGCGTTCGATTTTGTCTGGTCTCGCAAAGGCAACCTGATTGCGTTCGGCCGGACAATGCCCGACAAGAACGGAAACCCCTGGAAACAGATCTTTGTGATGGATTTCCCGGACTCAAACCGAGATGGCCTGCCGGATTGACATGAAATCTCTAAAGATGAATTCGATACTTACCCAACGAGAAACCGGGTGGCTTGAAGGCTACCCGGTTTCTTTAATGGAAGATCAATCGCAGTCACCGGATTCTCTTGCGTAAGATCAGCACATTGTGGTCGTTTTCCCGCAGATAGGTCAGATCATCGACACATTTTCGCATAAAAAACCGTCCGAGACCGCCGATCTGACGCTCCTCGATGGGCGAATCCAGGTCCGGCTCGGTTGGTTGTGTCTGGTCAAATGGAACCCCATTATCCCGGATGGCAACAAGAAAATCTTCCCGATCGTCTTCGCACAGGATTTCTATTTTCCCCCCATCGCGGCCCGCATACGCGTACTGGATGATATTTGTACAGGCCTCATCCACCGCCAGCTCCAATTGCGCCACGTGGGCATCGATCATCCCGCAGGATCGGGCAGCAGCGGTTACCAATTCCGCGATGTCCGGCAGGATTTCGGTGACAGCGGGAAAGACCCCCTGCTGATTCATCTTAACTTCCTTTCAATTCATCCTGTGTGTATCTTCCGTCATTTGGCCGGGATGGCAAAGTCCCATTATGCGGAAAGGTACGGGTCCCTTGAGGAAATCGGCCTTTTCCCCGCAAGATAATCTTTTCTCTCCAAGAGTACCCACGGTATATCGGGAAGGACAGCGTTATGGATCGATTCGACCGTTTGCTGACTGAGTTTCATACTTCTCTGGCACAAGTTCGAAACCTTCAGGACCTGGAGGCGGTACGGACTCGTTTCCTGAGTCGGAAAGGTCTCCTGGCGGAAAGCCGCAAAAGATTCTCCTTTCAAACCGCTTCCCCGGAAGAGCGCAAAGAGTTCGGCGTTTCGTTCAATGACACCAAAGTCGCGATGGAAGAGGCTATCGAGAAACGCGCGGCGGATCTGGAGCGAACCGAGCGCCGGTCCCAAATCCGCGAGGTAGATATCACGCTTCCCGGGGACCGACCCGCGCGGGGATCGCTCCACCCGCTGACCATCGTTCAGTCGTTCATCGAAGATATCTTTGAATCTCTCGGATTCCGGGTCGCAGAGGGATTTGAGATCGAGACGGATTATTACAACTTCGTTGCCCTGAACATCCCGGAGGATCACCCCGCGCGCGAAATGCAGGACACTTTCTGGCTCCATAACGGCATGATCCTTCGCACCCACACCTCCGCCTGCCAGGTTCGCATGATGGAGCAGGTCAAGCCCCCGTTCCGTTTTATTTTCCCCGGAAGGTGTTTCCGATACGAAACGATCGACGCAAGCCATGAGAATACATTCCATCAATTGGAAGGGTTGATGGTAGATCGAAACGTGACCGTAGCGAATTTGATCGGCGTAATGAAAGGCCTCCTGTCGCGTGTATTCGGGCGGGATATCACCGTTCGGCTTCGGCCCGGCTATTTTCCGTTCGTCGAGCCGGGATTCGAATTAGATGTTCAGTGCCTGATCTGCGGCGGCCCCGGTTGCTCGACCTGCAAGCATTCCGGCTGGGTGGAACTGTTACCCTGTGGAATGATACACCCAAACGTGCTTCGGTTCGGCGGAATCGACCCCGATGAGTGGACCGGTTTCGCGTTCGGTCTCGGACTCACCCGCCTGGTAATGATGCGGTACGGCATTTCCGATATTCGTGTGTTGAACTCCGGCGACTTGCGTGTGATGAAACAATTCCCACCGAGCCTGTGAAAGAAGGAATCAGGAGGAACAGGAACCCGTGTATTATTCGTTGAATTGGCTTCGAGAATATGTCTCCATCCCGGAGCAGTCGCCCCGGGAAATCGCCCTGCGGTTGACCATGGCCACCTGTGAGGTGGAAGGTGTCGAGCAGGTCCGGCGATGCGTGGAGAACGTGGTGGTGGCCCGCATCCTGCGATCCGGTCCCATGCCGGACTCGGATCACTTGAGAATCGTTGAGGTGGATACGGGAGCGAAAATCTTTCAAACCGTTTGCGGCGCTCCCAATATCCGCGAGGGAATGCTGTCCCTGTTTGCCCTCCCCGGCGCAAAAACCGCCAATGGAACCGTTCTCCAAACAACCATAATGGCCGGTGAGAAAAGCGAGGGAATGCTGGTTTCTCCGGCTGAGATCGGTCTTGGCGGATACGACGATTTCATCTTCGATTTGGGCGAGGATGCCCGGCCCGGCGATCCTTTGGAAAAATACTGCGCACCGCTGGACTGGCTGATCGAGGTAGACAACAAGTCATTAACCCACCGGCCCGATCTCTGGGGGCATTATGGCCTGGCGCGGGAGTTAGCCGCTATTTACAGTGTCCCCCTGAAACCGCTGGATCTGGTCGATACCGCTCGCTTCAGCGGCTTGCCTGCCTTGGATGTAAAAGTGCTCGACACACAGCGTTGCCCGCGCTATTGCGCTATCGGGATTGAGAATCTGCCTCCCGTTCCGGCTCCATTATCCATTCAGATTGTTCTTCTGCAGATTGGGATGCGACCGATCAATCTGGCGGTCGATCTGACAAACTTTGTCATGGCCGAACTGGCCCAACCGCTTCATGCGTTCGATTGGGACACCGTCAAAAACGTGCGGATCGACACGATGAAAGAAGCGGGGGCATTCATTACCCTGGACAACGTTGCCCGCCCTATGATCCCCGGAGATCTGATGATCCTGGACGGAACGAAACCGATCGCGATTGCCGGGGTGATGGGTGGCGCGGAAACAGAAATCACTGCACAAACCCGCCGCGTCTTTCTGGAGAGCGCGAATTTCGATCCAAGCACGATCCGGAGAACCTCGCTGCGCCTGGGGCTTCGCACCGATGCCGCCCAGCGATTCGGACGCGGACAGCCTCATCACAACACACAAGTGGGGGTTCAGCGATTCCTGGCTCTTCTCCGGACCGCTTTCCCGAAAGCCGAAGTGGTCTCCTGTCTGTTCGACTCGGCTCCGGAACTGGACAGCAAAGACCGCACAATTCGTCTCAAGTCCGGCAGTGTGGACCGTCTGATCGGTCGCCCGCTGCCGCCCGGACGCGCAGAAGAGATTCTGCGGTCCCTGGGATTTGGTGTGGAAAAATCGGGCGAGGATGTTCTGGTAACCGTGCCTCTTTACCGCAGCGAGCGGGACATCTCCATTCCGGCGGATATTGTCGAAGAGGTCGCGCGGATTTTCGGATTCGATAACATCGAGCCGGCTATGCCCATGATCCAAATGGAGAAGGGGACATTCAACGAAAAGCGGCGAATGGAACGCCGTCTCTGCATTATGCTGAGCCAGACCTTCGGAATGTCGGAAATCTACACGTATGGATGGTTCGATAACGATTGGCTTGCGGAACTGGGCTACACACCCACCCACGGCCTGACCCTCAAGAATCCATGTACCGATAATAACACCTGTATGCGGACACACCTTCTGCCGAACCTGCTGCGCGCGGTGCGGCAGAACCTGCGGCATACGGATCATGTCGACATTTTTGAAATCGGGAAAAAGTACATTGCGCAAGGAGATTCCCGCATCGAGACCCCGATGCTCGCCGGTGTATTGTGTGCCCGGAAATCCGTGCGCCCCGCCCAAGCCTGCTTTAACCGTGCCAAGGGGATTGTGGAGGCTATCCTGGAAACGGCGCGCGTTGAGCCACCCCGCTGGAAAGCCTTCCAATCCGATGAGTCGATTCCCTGGTTCGATGAGCCGACCAGCTTGTCGATTCAGGTCGGCGACAGAATCATCGGCTCTGTCGGTATTCCCAGCGCGGATGTATTATCATGTTTTCCGCGCGGGATGGTATTGGCCTGTTTTGAAATCGACTTGCAGGCAATTCTCGATCTGCCGAAAGTGGAAACCGTGTTCCAGGAACCGCCACGGTTTCCGATCAGCGAAAAAGATTACTCGATTCTTCTCCCGAAAGAGCGGCCGTTCGGAGAATTAGAGGATATTTTAAACCGATTCTCCCATCCGATGATTCTTCGTCGAGATTACGTATGCGCCTATGAAGGAACCGGCGAAATGGCGGATGTGCGAAGTTACACATTCCGATTCTCGCTATACAAACCTGATGGGACACTGACCGGAGAGGAAATCGCCGCTTTCAACGACCGGTTTCTGGCATTCCTGTCGGAAAACGATTTGCGGATTCGTGAGGCGTAAGGGCGCATGGTGTTCCCGCACATCGGCGGAAGACACAGAGGGAGGGGGTGAACGGCCTCACGTTTTTATCGTCCCCAATCCTTGAGTGTAAATTCAATATCTTTGAGACATCCTGACGGAATTCCCCGGGCAGGCGATTGGCTCCTTCTCCACCGGCACGGCGCGACCGATTTCCAGGCGTCAAGGACCCGCACGCCTTGACCCCCTCGATGTTGCTCAGGATACTGCTGTTCTCAGGCTTCTTGCCGGCGGTTCTTTTGCCGCGCCTTGGAGTGAAGATGAACGAACCGGAAAAGACAACCAGATTCCTCCTGGATGTTCGGGATTTGCACACGTATTTCTATACCGGCGATGGGGTCTGCCGAGCGGTAGATGGAGTCACATTCGGCGTCCGGCGCGGCGAGACCCTGGGATTGGTGGGGGAATCGGGCTGCGGGAAAAGTGTCACCGCACTTTCCATTCTGCGTCTGATACCGTCTCCACCCGGGCGGATTGTGAACGGACAAATTTTCTTTCGGGGGAATGATCTTCTCACTCTTTCCGAACGCGAGATGCGCAAAATTCGCGGAAATGCCATCTCCCTGATTTTTCAGGAACCCATGACCGCTCTCAATCCGGTGTTCACTGTGGGAGACCAGATTGCCGAGGTGTTTCGGATACACCGGAAAATGAGTCGCCAGGAGGCGTTTGAGGCTGCGGTCGAGATGATGGAAAAGGTGCGCATCCCGGAACCCCGCCGGCGGGCGAATGAATATCCGCACCAACTGTCGGGCGGAATGCGCCAGCGGGTGATGATCGCCATGGCGCTTGCGTGCAGTCCCGACCTGCTGATTGCCGATGAACCGACCACAGCCCTCGATGTTACTGTGCAGGCGCAGATTCTGGCCCTGATGGAGGACCTCAAGAAACGAATGGATGCGGGGATCATCCTGATCACGCACGACTTGGGAGTGATCGCCGAGGTTGCCGATCGGGTGGCGGTAATGTATGCGGGGAAGATTGTTGAGGAAGCGCCGGTGCATCCGATCTTTGCCGACCCTCTGCACCCATACACGCGCGGATTGCTCCGCTCTATCCCACGGCTGGATGCGCAACCCGGGGAACCGTTGCATGTAATCGAGGGAGCGGTTCCCAGCCCGTTGCGCTACCCACCCGGCTGCCGTTTTCATCCGCGCTGCGAACAGCGCATGGAGCGCTGTTCGCAAATCGAGCCGGAACTGCGGACCCTTGAAGATGGGCGGCAGGTGCGCTGCCTGCTGTACGAACCGCAGGGGGTGGCAGCCGCCGCTCCCGGTGAACAGCATCCTGCGGCCGGGGTTTCCATCCGCGGTTGACTCTCAGGCTTGTATTTCGCGGGAGCCGGTGTCAAAATTATTTACAAACACCAAAAGATCGTTTATTCCCGCGAATGAGGCGCGGTTATCATGTTGGACGAACGAAATCTCTCCATCCACAAGAAAAAACAACCTGTCTTAGACGAACGCAATCTGAGAAAACCCGGCGAGAAACAACCTGAGGATCCAATGACCGCGAAACTGTATGCGGCATTGGAGGCCGGAAGGCGGTCCGAGCAGATCTATCGTGAAAAATTCGTCCGCAAGTGGGCGATTATGTTCATTGATGTTTCCGAGTCATCCAAGGAATTGTGGCTGATTAATGAGGAAACTCCTGTGCTGGTTTTGCGAGAGTTTCAGCAGGTCATTCGCCCTGTTTTGCAGCGGCATGATGCGACCTATATCTCCAACTCGGAAGGGTCACAGGTTGTAGTGTGTTTCGAAAAACCGGAAGAGGCCGCAGAGGCCGCGTTGGAGGTTCAGCACATTCTGATGGCGTGGGACCCACCCCATGAAGGTGCCAAACATCTCATTCCGTCCATCGGAATCCATTTCGGCGATGTGGTTTATGATCGGGGGGAGCTGCAACAATCCAACGCCTGCAATCTCGCCAAACGGGTTCAGACAGAGGCGAAACCGGGACAGATCTTCCTGTCCAAACCAATCTACAATGCCCTGTGCAAAAACGAACGATATCCCATCCTGTTTGCTCGAACTGCGCAGGTGAAAAACATCCCGGTTCCTCAGGATCTGTATTTGTTCAACTGGGCGGACGTGATCGTCGAGGTGGAGCATGAAGCGCCATCCGGTGGGACCGTGGAGGGATACAGGGAACGGCACGCTATCTTCTATATTGATGTCAGCGAGTCCAGTAAGAAGTTCTGGACGCTTGGCGACCGCATGGGGAACGAACTGATTAAGGATTATCGCAATATCGTCGAGCCGGTTCTGCTAAAACATGGTGCGACCTACCTGGAATCCGGAGAGGGCGATCAGGTAATGGCCTGTTTCCCCGGAAAACAGCCGGATCGTGCCGTTGATGCCGCCATTGAGATACAGGCGCTTCTGTTTCGCCGAAACAGCGTCCTGGATGCGAAGAAGCATGTCCGGGCCGCAATCGGTGTTCACATCGGTGATGTGGTTCGCCAGCGCAAAGAAATTGTGCAAACAGTGGACTTGGGCATCGGAAAGGGCGTTCAAGGGGTAGCGCAAGCCGATGACATTTACCTCTCGAAAGCCTTATACGAGATTCTCGAAGAAGAGGATCGGTATGACATGCGATTTGTGGATACCTTCAAGATGAAAGGGGTTGAAGAACCCCAAGATGTTTACAAGGTCATCTGGCACCGAACGGAACGACAACTGCGGGAGAACGCCGACCAGCGGAAAATCGAGCGCGGGCTGATGCGCCTGACAAAGATGGGGCAGGAGACAAAACAAGATCCTGCTTAACGGCCCCGGAATGTCGCTCGAAGATAATCCATCCCCGCGCGAATCCAGTATTTCGCTTCTGTTCCGCTACGCAATTTTCCCAACCGACCCAAAAGGTATCGTGGCGTGAGATAATAGGACCGAAGCGCTCTGTCTCGCGCGCGCACCAGCTCCTCCGGGGAGAAATGAAAAGTCCGCCAGACCGGGGTGTTTGTGAACATCGCGAAATGTTCCCAATGTTCCTCGGAAGGGTAACAATCGGCCTGCTGCAGGAGATTGCGCAATTCCGTTCCCGGATACGGAACCGCCACGGAGCAGAACAGGATGTCCGGTCGGATCTCGCGGATCAAATCCTGCGTCTGACGCAGATCCTCCTCCGTCTCATCGGGATGACTCCCGATCATGAATGTTGCTTCCAGCAGTTCGATGCCGACCTCGCGTGCCCATGCGAACGCCCGCACAACCTGATCCCGCAAGATTCCTTTCCCATTCAGCGCAAGAATGCGCGGACTGCCGGATTCCACCCCAAACGAGATTTTTCGGCAACCGGATCGCGCCATTTCCGCCAGCATTTCGCGGCTGACCGTATCCACTCGCGCATCACACGAGAACGACGGGACCCCCAGTTTACGAAATCCGCGCATGAGGTCTGCGACACGGCTTTCCCGAAGATTGAACGTATCATCCTGGATAATGAAATGCCGAATACCGAAACACCGTTGGCATTCTTCCACCTCCGCCAAGACATTCTCTACGCTCCGAAACCGCACGCGAGAGCCGTAGTTGACATTTACCGCACAGAAAATGCACCGGCCCGGACATCCTCTGGAGGTGAAGATCTCCGTCTGCGGGCCGAATTGTTCCGAAATACCGCGAGAATGCTGTACCTTTGAATACCTTTCGTGATCCAGCAATTCCCGCGCCGGAAACGACAACTCATCCAGCGAGGAAACCAACGGTCGAGGCGGCTCTACGATGAGGCTGCCCCCCTGTCTGTGTGCCAACCCCGCGCAGCCCACGAGGGAATTGCCGGAGCGCACCCGTTCCGCGCATTCCAGAAACGTTTGCTCTCCTTCTCCCACAACGACCGCATCCAGCGCCGGGCATTCCTCCAGGGTCTGCTGCGGAAGCGCGCTGGAATGCGAACCGCCCATAACAACCTTGGTATCCGGTGAGATCTCCTTAACCGCCGTAGCGATTTCATAACCGAACGGAATGGTCGGTGTGAGACAGGAGATTCCCACAAGGCCGGGACGGAACCGCTGCGCGCGCATTTCCAGATCATCCCGGCTGAAAGGATCCATCCCGTAGTCCCAGATTTCCACCTGGAAATTGGCCGGACGGACCGCCGCGGCGAGATAAGCCAGGTTGATCGGCGGCTGAAGGGACAAAAACGAAAGCCGTGGCGCACCCGTGGGCGGCCTGATAAGGACGATGTGGTTGTTATTTGGTTGCATGGCACAGTTCTGGTTGCCGAACAAGCAGGATAAGCGCCGACTTCCAAGGCTCAGTCACATTCTTCCGGCGTTTGAAGAATATCCCTTGCTCCGTGGATCACGGCAAGAACATCGATCCGGTCTGACTTGATGAAATAAATGATTCGATACGGGAACTCGATCACTTCGCGAGTCCGGTCCGAGTCGTATTTCGGAACCTTGCGTCCGGAGAATGGAAAATTCACAATCTGTTGGGACTTACGGGTCAGGCGATGAACCAATTGCCTGGCATACGTTGTGGAATCTCGCGCAATGTAATCATGGATTGCTTCCAGGTGTTCCGGAGCCGTATTGGTCCAGTGGACTCTCATTCGGGCACGCCGTATTTTGCCCGGACGTCCTTGACATCTATTGTTCGTCCGGCCTCACTGTCTGCAAGCCCCCGCTCGATTGCCTCGCGGACATAGATTTCCCGCATGAGATCATCCCACGTCGCGTTTGGCGGCATCCGGTCGATCAACCTGTGTGCCTCGTTCTTTTCCAGCAGATTCGACATAACTCTCCTCCTGATTCCAGGGACATAGGATAGCAGAGACGATGAGCGTGCTCAATGTTTGGGAAAGGCCTGCATAGGGCCATCCTATCGAAAGGACCGTCTGTCGGATATGGTTTCCTCCACGTTGGAGGCTTCAACATGCAGGCTTGTATCATGTATCGTAAACATGGGAAAGTTCCAAGGTGGAATACACATCACCGTTCTCGAGGCAGCCTCCGTGAACCAGCCATCCGTTCCACAGGTCGTTCGGATTTGGATAACTCGACTATCGTATTGTTCAATCGGTGCACTTGGACTTTGGTTATGTGTGCTGTTTGTTCTCGGATATTGGGCGCGGCCCAGGCTTCTCGGATCCTTCCAACCGATTCCTTTTATCGAACAGAATCCATCCGCAGTCTTTTGTAGCGGCTATCAGGATGGAATCCCATCGGTTGAGGCATCCGATGGAACTCCCATGTTGAGTATCGAATCCCGGAATGGTGTCCGGCAATGGATTGCTGTGGACCGTAAGGCATTGGGATTGCCCGAGGAACCGGAAATGGTAGGAATCATTTTCTTGCTCGCGTACACGGGTTCCCCAGCGTCCCGGGTGGGTTTCTGTTGTCTGAACGAGCAGAAAGAAATCGGTTTCTTCAGCGGATATCGACAGGAGCTGTATCCCCAGACCGAACTTGGCGTACGCCTTATACTTCCGTCAATCATTAATCTGAAAGATTCGGGGAAACGCCTGGGCGACTATGATGCCTTTGCCGTGATGATGCCGGCGGACCGCCCCGGTTTTCTATTGATTCATTCCGTTTATTTTTACGATTACACCCGGAGCGCCTATTTTGTCCGCAAAGATTTCCACTGACCGGAAGCGATTGCCGGTATTCGGCCGGTCCGATTTCCTCCTCGCGTTGGGCCTTGCGGCAATGTGCATGGTCGTTCTGTGGAGACTGGTCCCGCCCTCCGACCGGTGTCCTGTCTCGGTGTACCGGGAAATGGCTTTTTCTCCGCTCACGTTAAAAATCTATCCGTACGGCAGACGATTATTTACTCCATTTCTCGTGTTTCTTCTCCCGTTCGACATCGACACGGGTTTTCGAATCGTTACGACAGGCGCTTTATATTTGTGCGGCGCGGCCTTGTTTTTCCTGCTGAGAAGTTGGGGAGTATCCCAACGTCTGAGCGGAATCGGTTTAATCCTGTTCTACTGTTCGCAGACTCTGAAGTTCTGTTTCGCTAATTATTGGTTTGTCGATCCCCTGGCATTCCTGGCGTACGTCCTGTTCTTTTTCGGACTGAGGCACCGGCTCGACGCATTAACTGGAGCCGCATTGTTTCTGGGGACTGTAAACCGCGAGCAGACTCTTTTTCTGATTCCCGTTGCGGCGGTTGCATTTGTAGAATATCCCTTTCGAGTCAAGCGGCTACTTCTGTTTGTGGCCTGCATAGCCCCCGCCGTAATTGCGTCATTCCTGATCGAATTCTGCTGGCCCCGGATTGTCGATGTCGGAATCGGCTACACTCATTCCTCCATCATGGCCGACAACATACGGGAGACCGTTCGGTTTTATCGGGAGCGCGGCTTCGCCATTCTTCTCGATCAAGAGATTCTGCGATGGTTGTTCGGTCAGCTGCTACCCTGGGCGGTTCTGGGGATAATGGGGTTGGGCCTGCGGGATCTTCTAATAATTGCGGTCCATCTCGTTTTTGTTTTATTACCCATGACGGTCGCAGTCGATGTCCACCGACTGCTTTTTTACGCTTTTCCGGTCATCCTGCCGCTGGTCTGTCGGGGGCTGCAATTGTTTGAGAACCGATTGTCTTTCTCACGTTATTGGGTTTCGGCGGTTGTTGCGGCGCTGTATCTCCAATCGCCCCTCGCGCTTTGGCCGTTGGTCCTTTCCATTACCGCCGTTCTATTGTTTCTTCTTTACGAATGGAAAACCGATCAAGAGAACCCTTCCAAAATACGAATATCCGCATGACGGTTCAATCTCTACGATGGAATGACTACAATCGGAGAACCGAAACAAATTGTTGCTTGAAATGATCGATCGAAGGTTCGTCTCATATCTGTTTGCCTTCTCTCTGGCGGCATTACCGCTTTATCCGCAGATGTCGCATCCGGCCTCCCGGTTTTTTTACGGTTCCCTGATTCCCCTTTTGTTTTTGCTGATTTGCATCTCTCCGGGGATTTCCTGGCGGCGACTTTCGAGTCTCCCGTTGTTTTATCCGCTTTGTGCCGTACTTGTGACCGCGCTGATTTATGTATTTCACTCCATCTATCCGTATCAGTCCCAGGAGAAATTCGTGCGTCTTCTGCTGGGCGCAATGCTGTATGTCCTTACGGCGGCGCTCACTGCTGATGAACGTTGTCGGCGAATGTTGATTATTGGAGCGATTACCGGAGCCGTTCTTTTGTCCATGGAGGCGGTATCGCACCAGTCCGCCGGCTATGCGGATCTTCTCGAATCCCTGCGGAACGAATTGTCCTGCGATCCCGTGATGCAACACGATCTGATTCAAACGCTGGAGGCGGGTCGCACGCTCGGCCGGTTCGGTAATCCCAACCATTTGGCGGGGTACTTGATTCTGGCATTGTGGGCGGCTGTGATGTTGTGGCCGGATTGCCGCGAGCGTTGGCAGCGCATCGCGCTCGGAGGGGCGATGGTGATTCAGGCGCTCTGCATCTATCGAACGTATTCGCGCAGCGGGCTGCTTGTCCTTCTGATTTCCATGGCGATCCTGCTGGTGTGGCGACTGGGCGGGAAACTTCGGGCGTGGCGGCGAAGACTGCTGTGGATCGGCGGCGCTGCGTTTGTCGTGGGGATTGCCGCTCTGGCGCTCTGGGGCGGAACCGCGTTCGGAGGACGGTTATTTGTAACAAGTACCATCCTGGCGCGGGTTCATTTTTTCCGCCATGCGTTGCAGCTGATCGCGGATCATTTCCCCGACGGAACCGGACTGGAATCGTTTCGATTTCTCGCGTGCCGGTATGTTCGGCCGGGGGAACTCGAATCGCTTTACCCGCATAATCTCTTTCTGGGGGCCGCATCCGAAAGCGGTCTTATTGGGCTGCTGGCCATGGTGTGGTTCTCTGTCACGGGATTGCGATGGAAAGGCCGAGGAGCGGGCATTCGATCCGTTGTGGGATTCGGCTCGTTTGTTTCTTTTCTAGTGTTGTCCAGTATTGATTTTCATAACGAAATCGCGGAGATTTTGTTCCTGTTCTTTGTTTTGCAGGGACTTTGCACAGGGCAACGGTTCGAGCGGATCCCCTCACCCCGTTTGATTCTTCTCGTCCCCGGTATCGTAATATCGCTATTCCTGTGGTGGATTCTGATTTTCTGTCCGTATATGGGCAAAAGCAATCATCAACGCGCACTCGATGCGCTTACCGTAAAGCAGCCGGCAGTCCGATACTTCGAGACGGCTTTGCGATGGACGCCGCAGGACGCGGCCATCTGCAACCAGTACGGGCAGATCCTCTTTGATTCCGGTATTCCGGGCTTGCGGGAAAGAGGATTGTTTCTTCTTCGAAAAGCGGTAACGTTGAATCCATACCAGGCTTATTTTCACGGCGATCTTGCCGAAGCGCTTTCTCAAACCGGGCATGTTGAGGAAGCGCTTGCGGAAATTCAGGCCGCCATTGAACTGTTTCCGAAAAAAGTCCTGTACCTTCGTCAGCGGGCAAGATACCTGTACCTGATCGGAAACCGTGAGGAAGCGGATCGCTGTTTGAAACGGGCAGAAGAGATCGAACGAATCGAGAAAGAACGGCGGCCATGATCCTGACCTGTAAAGCGCGCAGACCGACACGATCCGTATGTATTCGGGATGTGGCCCTTGGCGGCCAGGCTCCCATCCGTGTGCAAACCATGGTCAAGCAGCCGACAACCAACGCAGCGAAAGTGCTTGATGAGATTCGGCGCACCGCCTGTGTGTATCCACGGGACCTCGGCGAACGCGAGATTCTTGTTTTGAAAGAATTGAACCTTTGGGAAGATGCCCTTCGCTGTGGCCCTTTTCGCTGCGATATCACCCGCGTCAGTGTTCCGGACCGGGATTCTGTGGAGCCATTCGGCGAAATTGTGGCGGGATCTCCATTACCCGTGGTGGCGGATATTCATTTTCATGCGCCGCTGGCGCTGGCAGCGATGGAGAAAGGTTGCCACAAATTGCGGATCAATCCCGGCAATATCGGCGATCCGGGCCTCATCCGTGAAATCGCACAGGAATCCATTCGACGAAAAATCCCGATTCGTGTCGGCGTAAATGCAGGGTCTTTACAGAAAGATCTTCTGGAGCAATACGGTCCGCATTCAGCGGTGGCATTGGCGGAAAGCGCAAGGCGATCCTTAGAGATTCTCGAGAATGAAGGATGCCGGGACCTGGTTGTCTCACTCAAAGCCAATTCGGCGAAACTGACCATCGAGGCGTACCGCCGGATGGCGAAACAGTGCGTCTATCCGCTGCACCTGGGCGTGACCGAGGCAGGGTTTGGGCGTGCGGCAGTAATCAATTCCTGGGCCGGAATCGGTGTGTTGTTGAGGGAAGGGATTGGAGACACGCTGCGGATTTCACTCACGGAAGATCCGGCGCTGGAGGTGGTGACAGGCGGCTTGCTGCAGGAGTATCTTGGATTGCGCGGAGAGCCGCGATCGGGGTGAGGGGAAACGGCGGAAAATCAAGTGAATCACGAAAGCGCGAAAAGCGCAAAGACCATGAGATCCCGGCGGGATTTCTTCCTCCGTTCGAAATGACAGGCCCATTGTCATTCCAGCGAATAGGAGGAATCTCAGGCGCAGGGTGGGTTGAGAAGCAGGGTGGGCTTCAAGCCGGTCTGCGGGTCATCCCATCAGGAATTCTCAAACATCATGAATGAGAATCGTTCTCTCCCCATCCTTCTGCTGTCCCTGGCCTGTATTGCGGCCTACGCGAACAGCCTGAACGGCGATTTTGTCTATGATGACGTTACGCTGACCGTGTTGGAAAATCCTTTTCTCAACGGGCTGGTCGGATGGCGGGAGGTTTTAACCTGGGACCGCCCGGTTCGGGAGTTCACCTACTGGCTGGATCATCGGATTTGGGGAACCCGCCCGTTTGGATACCATTTGCAGAGTTTATTCTGGCACATTTTCAATGTCCTTTTGATCTGGGGGATTCTTCGAGAATTGGGTGTGGAACAATGGCAGGCATGTCTGGGGCCGCTGTTATTTGCCGTCCATCCGATCAATACGGAAGCCGTAGCATGGATTTCCGGGCGGAAGGACCTGTTGTGTCTGTTTTTTGAACTTTTCGGAGTGTGGTCGTTTCTGAGGTTTCTGCGGGCCGGTGTGTGGTTCCATGGGTATGCCGTGGCAACGATTCTGGCTCTTTTCCTGGCGCTGTTTTCCAAGCAGGTCGCGGTGGCGTTTCCGTTGCAGGTTGGAATGATTGCTTGTGTCCTGGGAGGCCGTCGGACTCTGTCGCAGAAGCGGGTCGCGGCGCTTCTGGGCGTGCTTCTGGTTGTTACGCTGGCGCTTTCCGTGGGTTCGCTTCGCGTCGTAGAAACCGCGAAGGAGGCCTTGCAGCGAGGGACCTATTACGATCCCTCGGCCCGCCATGCGGACTTGACGCATCCATTCCTGACCGGATGGGCCATGTGGGGAGCGGCCGTGCGACTGTTGTTGGTCCCGTATCCGCTGACGATCGAACGCACGTTTGCGCCGGTTGTTTCGTGGGGTGATCTTCGCTGGATGGCAGGATTTATTGTTTTTCTTGCAGTCGTAGCTCTTTTGTGGCGATTTCGACGGTATCCCGTGCGGACCATCGGCCTGGCCTGGATACTCATCGCCTGGCTGCCGACTTCCGGTATCATTCCGGCGACGTACTTGCTTGCGGACCGCTATATGTACATTCCCTGTGTGGGATTCTGCCTGTTCCTGTCCGACTGGATATTACATCTTATGTATCGCCTGGAGGAAACTCCACGCAGGATTGTGGCCATCGCTGTATCTTTGCTTATCGCGGGATTTACGTTCGCGACGGTGAACCGAAATTGGGATTGGAGAAATGAGATTTCTCTCTGGAGTTCTGCTGTCCGGTACGAGCCTTCTAACCCGAAGGTGCATTTCAACTTGGGAAATGCCTATTCCGACAAAGACCTTTGGGACCGGGCCGAACAGGAATGGAAAACGGCTCTGGAGCTGAAACCGGATTATGCAGAGGCTCATATAAACCTGGGAAGTCTCTACCATAAAAAGGGTGAGCTCGATGCGGCGGAATTTCACTACAGGGAAGCCCTGCGGATTGTGCCGGATTACGGGGTTGCGCTCTACAATCTGGCCGCTTTATACAAAGAGCGCGGAAATCTTGAGGAGGCGATTCAGTGGATGTCTCGCGCGGTGGAACATATAGGGGGAAAGCGGGACACCGCCCAAAAAGCGGCCATGGCCTGGCGTGATCTGGCGCAACTTCTTCTGGAATCGGGGCGGCATGAGGAAGCTCGGAAGGCGGTGGAACAATCGTTGAAATACAATCCTCACGACCGGCAGACTCGCGCACTATGGTCAGAGATCAGATCCAGGCAGTCTGCGCCGAATCCTGCTCAACCGTAAGGAGCACAGCGGAGATAAAATGGAAATTCGGATGCAGAAGACAAGATGGAAAGCGGCGTTTACGCTGATTGAGTTACTGATTGTCGTGGCGATTATCGGCATTCTGGCGGCGATTGCCGTCCCGAACTTCATGAACGCCCGGATTCGCGCCCAAGTTTCACGCATGGAGGCGGACCATCGGGCGCTGCTGACCGCCATGATGATGTATCGCATGGACAACAACACGTTCCATGCGCATTCCCACAGGCCGCAGCAGCATGTTCCTCTCACCACCCCCATGGCTTATCTGAGCATCTGGCCGATCGACATCTTTCAGGAAAAGCTGGAGGACAGCCGGAACCCACTAGAAAAATACGCCAAGAAGACCATCCACTGGGAGCCGCACGGCGGATATACGGACCTGACTGTGACCGAAAGCCTGATTCAGAACGCTCCAAACCTGGTCGGATACAACACCAGCCTCGGACCCAGCCTCAAAAGCGGGGGTGGCTCCTACGATGCCACAAACGGGACTCTAAGCCTTGGAATGATCGTCAAAGACGTTCCCGGCGACCCACGTGGCGATTACAAGTTCCCGCCGGGGAATTTTTAACTGGATCTGCAGTTCCCCTCACCGCCACTTGCGCTGGTTCTTGATGATCTCCAGGAACTCACTGCGTGTATTGTGATTGCTGCGGAACAGACCCAGCATGGCGCTGGTAATTGTGTTGCTTCCGGCTTTCTCCACGCCGCGCATCATCATGCATAAATGACGGCATTCCATCACCACCCCGACCCCCTGGGGACGCAGAATCTCGTTGAGGCATTGGGCTATCTCCTGGGTCAGGCGTTCCTGTAATTGCAACCGCCGACTGAACGTTTCCACAATCCGAGGGATTTTCGACAGTCCGATCAGCCGGCCCTTCGGCAGATACCCCACATGGCACACTCCATAGAACGGCAGCATGTGGTGTTCGCATTGGCTGAAAATATCAATATCGCTTACCACAACCATCTCATCACATTTGTCTTCAAATAGAGCGCTGTTCACCAGATCATGAATGTTCTCACGATATCCGGAGGAAAAGAACTCCCACGCCCGCGCAACGCGGTACGGTGTATGCACAAGCCCCGGACGGTTCGGGTCCTCGCCCACGCGAAGGAGCATTTCCGTCACAAGGTCTTCCATGGATACCTTCGAGAGGTCCGGTTTATTTTTCGATTCTGACAATGCCGTCACCTTTTCAGCTTGAGCATTCTGACTTCTTCTCCCTCCCCGTTCACGGGGAGGGTTAGGGTGGGGGATCTCACACCTGTCCTTCTCCCCGGTAGGTTACCGAGTTGTTCTCCGAATCGCAAAGGAGGATCTCCTGGCTGCCCCGCACAAAAACCAACAGTGAAGCTGCCAGGCAGGGACGCCCGGCCCACTGGAATAATGGTAGGACAGGCCTCTGTGCCTGTCGCTGTCGGGGCCATATCGTACTGCCTGAAGCTGCCAGGCAGGGACGCCCGGCCCACTGGAATAATGGTAGGACAGGCCTCTGTGCCTGTCGCTGTCGGGGCCATATCGTACTGCCTGTAGCTGCCAGGCAGCGACGCCCGGCCCACTGGAATAATGGTAGGACAGGCCTCTGTGCCTGTCGCTGTCGGGGCCATATCGTACTGCCTGAAAAGGTAGATTTTTTCCTTTTTCAGCAGGAGAATGGAGCGCCTCGACAAGGCAAGGCACTTTCCCGCCATTCGAAAGGAAGGACACGACACACCGATGAGTGAAACACAGACCCTCCACATTGAACGTTATTTTGCCAGTGAGGACTATCTGAAAGAACGGTTTCGACGTTTTTCCCGACAGTTGGGATTTCGCGCGGAGACGGCGGAAGACGCGCGAGCCTGGCAGGTCCAGCTGCGCGGCAAGGTTGCCGAACTCCTGGGACTGTCGACCATGATCGCCTGCCCGCCGGATGAGAACATCACAGAGCGGGTTCCGTGCGACGGATATGAGCGGCAACGGATCGAGATTCGCACTGAACCGGGAGTGGTAATGCCGTTTTATGCCCTCATTCCGAACGACCTGAAATCCGGTGAACGACGAGCCGCTGTGATTGCGCCGCACGGACACGGAAGCGGCGGCAAATTCTCTGTCGCGGGTCGGACGGATATTCCGGTGATTGAAAAAGCCGCTACCTATTACAATTATGCTTACGGGGTTCAACTGGTACAGGAGGGATTTATTGTCTTTTGCCCGGATGCCCGGGGATTTGGTGAACGCCGGGAGAAATACTACCAGAAAGATGATGAAGACAATTTCATCCACAGCTCCTGTGAGGTTCTCAACCATATAGCGATTCCGTTGGGGCAGACAGTGGCCGGAATGTGGACCTGGGACCTGATGCGCCTCGCGGATTACGTTTCGCAACGTCCCGACTGCGATCCTCAGCGGATCGGATGCGCCGGTTTGTCGGGCGGCGGCCTCCAGACTTTATATCTGTGCGCCATGGACGAGCGAATCCGGTGCGGCGTGTGCAGCGGCTACTTTTATGGCGTGCTGGAATCCCTGCTGGAGAAAGCCGCCAATTGCTCCTGCAACTATGTTCCTCATTTGTGGGAATACGCAGACATGGGCGACCTGGCCGCTCTCATTGCGCCACGGCCGTTCCTGATCGAAACCGGAACCTGCGACAGCCTCAATGGCAAAAGTGGGATCGATAACGTCCTGGCCCAGGTAAAGATTGCCAAGAGTGCCTACACGGCCCTCGGCGCGGGGGATCGGCTGTACCACGATATTTTCGAAGGCGAACATCGGTGGCACGGCGTGGCGGCAGTCGAGTGGCTGAAGAAATGGCTGGCCTGATGGGATTTCCCTCATCCCCCCGACCCCGTCTCCAAGGACGGAGAAAGGAAGATTTAACGGAGTTTTTATGACAGTATCGAGAGGTGCGTTGTGCCTGAAAAACGTCCTGCTGCAAAACCGCTGACCAATATCCTGGTTAAACCCGCCGGGCCGGACTGTAACCTTGCCTGTCGATACTGCTTCTACCTGCAAAAGGAGCATCTGTTCGCTCAATCCCGCCTCCACCGCATGAGCGGCGAGATACTCGAAGAAATGATCCGGCAAGTCATGTCCCAGGGCGGACCCTGTCTCTCGTTCGGCTGGCAGGGGGGGGAACCGACGCTGATGGGTGTGGATTTTTTTCGGCGTGCCGTCGCGTTCCAGAAACAGTACGGACGGGACGGGCAAACGGTCGGCAACGGGATCCAAACGAACGGTCTTCTTATCAATGAAGACTGGTGTGCCTTCCTGCGGGAGTACCATGTTCTGGTCGGCCTTTCGCTCGACGGCCCGCAGCCTGTTCACGATCATTATCGGCTCACTCGTGGGGGCACACCTTCCTGGGAACGTGTCACAGCCGCCGCACGACTGATGATGGAACGGGGCGTGGATGTCAACGCGCTGATAGTCGTTTCGGAGTATTCGTCCCGGTATGCGCGGGAGATATTTGAGTACCTGGTCGATTTCGGATTTACATTCCTTCAGTTCATTCCCTGTGTGGAGCCGGACCCCGATTCTCCGGACCGTGCGGCGACCTTCTCCGTCCCGGGAGAAGCATTAGGACATTTCCTGTGTGAGATATTCGATGTCTGGAAAGAACACTTTCGGGATGGGGTTCCGCGTATTTCTGTCCGGTGGTTTGACTCGGTGTTTGCGACGTATGTCGGTGTAGAAATTCCCGAGTGCACCCTTCTTCCCGAATGCGGGACATACCTGGTAGTCGAACATAACGGCGATGTCTATTCCTGCGATTTCTTCGTAGACCCGGAGTGGCGGCTGGGGAATGTGCTGGAGGGATCGTTAGTCGATTTTCTTAATTCCCCGCGTCAATCCGCATTCGGCAGACGGAAATCGAAACGCCCCCCCGAATGTGAAACCTGCCGATGGCTACCCCACTGTCACGGTGGGTGTCCGAAAGACCGCTTGAACGATCCGCGAGATGGCGGCTCGAATCATTTCTGCAAAGCCTACCGGATGTTTTTTGAACATGCGAATGCGGATTTCCGGCGCTTGGCGAAACAATGGCTTACATACAACGGCGTTCTTGTGCAACCGAACGCTTCCTTTACGGAATCGCAGGCTACAAGATCCCCCCAGAATGTCGGACGGAACGATCCCTGCCCCTGTGGGAGCGGGAAAAAGTATAAGCATTGCTGTTTGAGGCAGGGATTGTAAGTCGAACGAAATATGCGCAGAACTTTCTCTCCAGGGATCGGACGTTGTCCTGAGCCTGTCGAAAAGCGAGATGCAGAGGCGCTGAATTCAATAGATTGATCGCGGCGCCGCAGGAGGTCCGGCCCAAAGAATAAGCAGCCGGATTGGCTGCAACCGGCGCGAGTGCGCCGTGACGTACAATAGCGTTTTTGTCTCTCTCGCAGATCGAGAACAGACTATTTCCGCGTTACACAGTCCGAAGTGGTTCCTCCGGGACCGTACACGAAAATCTCCCCTCGACTCGTCAGCCCATTTGACGGTGTATAAGGAACCCAGGCGTGCCCGTAATTATATTCAAACGGGTCATAGATGCCGTCGGGGCCGATACTGTCAATGAAATACATCAACGGACCGACCGCATACATCCCCTGGGAAAGATCGTTGGCGCCGTACATTCGGGGAGAGTCGAATGTAACCAGCAGGTAAGGGTCCCACCAGTTCCAACTGATCCCGCCGGGCCGATCTGCCGCATGTTTGGCATCGTACTTTGGAACGAACGGGTCTCGTTGCGGCAGAGCGCTCATATAAGCAACCGGGCTTGTCAAGCGCTGGAACGGTTTCAGGACATCCACATTCGTATCGTGCGTATACGGATACTTGTTGCCGTTATCCAGGCCATACATATCCATGGCGGCGCCCAATGCTTTCATATCCGCAAATACCCGCGCGATTTGTGCCTTGGTACGCGCATTCAGAAAATTCGGGACCGCAATCGCCGCCAGAATGCCGATGATCGCAACGACGATCAACAGTTCGATCAGAGTGAATCCATGGCGTTTCATTGGGAGCTCCTTTCCGTATTCAATCCATTCGGGGCTTCCCCGGTCGACTTGACCCGATTTAAAAACGACCCATGCACATATTCTCCGATACCTCCGAGAACGAGGCAACCCCAAACCACACAGTGCAGATCGGACCAAAAGAAATATGCAGATATTTTTGCAGGACATTAAATCGTAATTCGAGAAAGAATGTTTCGTTGAAGATCGAGGAAAAAAAATTGCATTCGAATGCAAGAAAATGAAAAATGGAGCTTGACAAAGTTACATTGGGTGTAATATAACATGCGTGGGTCGCGAAAGCTCGGAGAGTTTATAGCGACCGACGTATTCCGAAAGGAGGTGATCGGGTTGGTAAAAGCGGCTCCAAAGAAAAGTGCAGTGAAGAAGACTGCGGCGAAAAAAAAGACTACGGCCAAGAAAAAGACAGCAGCAAAGAAAACCGTAGCGAAGAAGGCGGCGGTCAAGAAACCCGCAGCCAAAAAGACCGTAGCAAAAAAACCGGCGGCCAAAAAGAAGGCCCCGGCCAAGAAGGCCTGCTGCGGATCGAAGAAGTAAGCCAATGTCTGACCTCACCCCCGAGGAGGATCCTCGGCGGGTGTGGCGAGTCATTGCCTATACCATTCTTTGTGTTCCCTCCCTGACCCCTCGCTTTTCGAATTCCCATTGCGCCCCCCGCGCAGAAAAGCCTTATCGGCCGTCAGTGGACGATGAAGGATGAATGGCGATACACTTTCCTATAAGTCCCAGTTCTTCTTTCCCCGTCGGAGGTATGGATGAATCGAAGAGTTCTCTGCGGTCTGTGTTGCGCCATCTTTTTGTTTACCGGTTGTGCGGGGCGACTCTTTTTTTCACCGGGCGGGAAGAAAAAACCCCCGGTTCCGACCATTCTTCCCCGATCCAATTGGGCGGGCGGGATGCCCAGCGGAGCTTACAAAACCCAGACTCCCGCCTATATCACCATTCTTGATACACCCAATGGATTCGATCCCGACAATCCCGGCGCATACTTAAAACAATTGGCGGAAGACTACATTGATTCCAATGGTGTTGGGGATATCCCTGTCCATTATATTATCGATCAGAAAGGAGGCATCCTGGCCGGCAGACCCGTCAATACGGTCGGACAGCTGACCTACGGCGATCGATTCTTCCGCTCGGAAGTTCCCCAGAATCACCCCATGCGTGGAAAAACCATTGACTGCAGAGGACATATCCTTGTGTTGCTCCTGGGAGATTATGAGTCCACGTTGCCGCCTCCAAAACAGCAAGAGGCTATGCTGGACCTGATCCGATATCTCATTACAGAATATCGAATCGCTTATTTCGATGTCTTGGGCTATCGAACCTACATTCAGGACAGCATGAATCCCGGAACCGCTTTGAACGATCAGCTGGCTTCATTGATGCTCAAACTGGCGAAATCCCAAGTGGAATAAACCTGCCGGAAAAAGGCCCCCCGGCGGGATATGCAGGACGGATTACCGTCCCTGTATAATCAGGTACATCCAATTCCCGACAATCGCAAAAAGGATGAGGAGACGGATTCCATTTCGTTCCCGGATTCCGGTCAGGGAAATGCGGACGCGGGGCAAACGCAGGCTCAACACAACAAGCGCATAAAGAAAATAGATCGACGCGGCTATCGCGAGCATTCCGATCAATGGATTCCACAGCAGGGCCGTTACCGGGTTACCTTGCGCAAAAGCCAGCAGGCTTCGGGTCATTCCACATGTGCAACATGGATATCCGGTGAGCATCTTCCACGGACACGAAGGCGGGTGAATTGTCTGAAATGGAAACCAGCGTGCCGCTGCAAAAACAAAAAGAATCACGGCCCCCCAGATCATCTCGTGATCGACTTCCTGCTTTCCCAAACGCCGGATAGACAGGATCACTCTGCTTCCTCCCGATCATTCTACCTCAAAAGCCCTTCAAAGAGATTGGCCTGTGACGCCATCTCCGCTCCGAGAATCCCCACGGAAGCGGCCATAGCCGCAAGCGCAGCCAGGCAACAACAGCAGAACAACATTGGAAGAAGCACCGCCAGAACCGCTCGCCACGTATCTGTCTTGTGCGCCTGCTTTGCCCCGATGATCGTGCAAACCGTGCCCCAAACCAGAATGAACAGGAAGCCACATACGGGAATAAGATCGAAAATGGCGGTAGCGCCACCGACATAAGCGATCACTTTGAATGAAGCCTCGAACGGCCGATTCGCGCCCACCAACAAGAACAGGAAAACGTGAAGAATGGCGGCAAAGAGAAAAGTTCCGATGGCTACCATCACCGGCGACAGTACCAACATCACAATAGTTGCCGTGACTCTCGTGCCCACATCCGAGACGCCAAAATCCTCTGTCAGGCTGAGGCCGATCCACACAACCTGATAGAATGCCTGGAACACTGTCCCCACTGTGCCCAGCAGGACCGCAAACAGCAACGGCCCGCCGATATCTCCCCGCACCGGCACCGAGCGAAATGCCTCAGCAGGATTGAAAAGAACCTCTCCGATGGTCTTGAATAGCGCGCCGGAAAAGCCGATCTCGGACCGACGTTCCCAGGCCGGTGTGTAATATTCCTCCCCGCCTCCGATTGTTCCATCCGATTTCCACATTCGGGATTTGCCTTCATTTCCCCATTGGAAAGTCTGCGAATCCAAGCCTGTCGATTTGCTTTCCTGCTGTCCGTCACTCGCAGGGTGCATCGGCTGATCGGAATTGCCGGGTGTGCCGGAATCCTCCGCACCAAAGGGATTATCGGGAGTAGGGGGTTGTTGATCGTCTGCGTTCACAATGGCCTCTCGTGTCTTCTCATGATGATTGAGATTCTACATGGAACATCGCCTGCATAAAGTTCAAGTCGCATTGGAGAATCTGTTTCATCTCTCACGTTTCCACGCACGATTCCCCAAAAAGACCACTGAAGACGCGGGGAAGATAGAATTCACCGGACTCATCCTTTACCTGTCCCTTCTTCAATCCGCAATCCACAATCCATGCTACTATAAAACATGGAGATCCATGCAGTGAATCACGGCTGTCTTTTTCATGTTCATCTTGGCCTTGTTCCGTACGAGAAGGCACTTCAAGTTCAGGAACAAATATGCGGGATACAGGAACAGAACAGGTGTCCCGATATGCTCTTGACTTTGCAGCATCCGCCGGTGATCACCATCGGGACATCCGGCGGCTCCGGTGATCTGCGAACAGATGAAACCGAACTGCGGGGGAAAAATATCCCGATCGTTTATGTGAAACGCGGCGGAAAAGCGACTTATCATGGTCCCGGGCAATTTGTCGCCTATCCGTTGATCGGACTCCGAAGTCTTTCTTGTTCACCCCGTCGATATGTCGATGTCCTGGAGACGACAATCCTCCGTGTTTTGGAATTATGGGGGCTTTCGGGCACGACGGTTCCCGGGCATCCCGGAGCGTGGATTGAGAATCGGAAAATTGCTTCCATCGGAATACGTCTGCGTCGCGGTCGAACCATGCACGGCCTATCGGTCAATCTCGATCCCGATCTGGATGCGTTTTCATACCTGATTCCGTGTGGAATGCCCGATATGATTGTCACCTCGATCCGTCGAGAAATCGGACACAGCCCCAGCGCCGACCAATTCTGTCATCCTTTTGCCGAAACTCTCGCGCAGGAGTTGAATCTAAGTTTGTTCTCCATGGACGCGACAGGATGGGAGAATATCCTCGGGCAATTCGATTCTCCTGAATCGGAATCGACAACCGATTGATTTTGCATGATTTGTGAGATATACTTGCACTGTAGAGCTCTGTTTGAGGAGACTCACACGGTTATGGTCGATCCGATTTCCGCATCCTATTCTCCGCCGCCGACTATTCGGTTCACACCGGACCCCGGTGAACCGGCGGTGGATGTTACGGCTACCCCCAGGCAAACCGCCTTTCTGGTCACTGCCCAGGAGCAACGGAATGAAACGCGCCTGCGAACCCGAGCCCTTCTGCGCGGCGAGGACGTTCTGTATTCCCATCGGACTTTCACTCAGGGCAACCGCAACGGGTATCCTGTCTATAACGCCGGGTTGACAACCGTGGTCAGCCGGGATCGACCTGCGAATCCGATTATTGAGGCGGAACGGGAACAGGATCGAGACAATCGCGTCGCTCCGGAAAGGAACACAGAGAAAGCCGAAGAAACCTCTCCGCAGGACAAGATGCGTGCCACGGCACAAGGCCCGAATACTCAGGATATTGAACGGGATAAACGGACTCTCGATATTCAGCAAGACCGGGTGGAGAACAAAAAAGAGCGAACGGAACGGCAGCTCGAGCAGGCCATGAGCGAAGGCGATTTGACAGAGACGCTCGCCGCCAAAAGAAAAGTCAACGAACTGGAGCGAAAAGAAGAGAGGATTGATCGCGAAAAGCGGAAGGTCGAGCTGGACCGGCTTCAAAAAAACCTCGAAAGGGCGCAGCAGATCACCGGAAATGCCGTTTCGGGAAATCTCGGGACGGCGGCCAATCTCCTTGGCGCATTGTATGGTAGCGGACAGGGGTCCATCCCGTCTTCCGGGACCCGCCTGGACCTTTTTGCCTGATTCCTCGACGGGGAGGCCCATCAGGATCGCATTTTTTCGGGTAAAGTTTTATTGCGTTTCCAATGATCGCGTGATACACTGTGGTTTTATCAATTCACTGGTGTAGTCTGTATCCGTAAAGTCTTGAGTGGAATTTCGTGGTCTTGACTTTTTGGGTCTCTATGGATGGCGATGAGTCATTATGGCGAGTCAGGTTGTGCCACTTGATTTACGAAAACCTCTCGGGGTTGATAACCGCCGGATTTGCGAACCAAGAACGCTTTTGGTGGCAGGGATATCCGATGAGAATCAAGAGTATTTAAATTACCTGGCCCGTGCGGGATATGTCATCGACGTCCAACCGGCCCAGAAAGGCTTGCAGGAACATATTCTCCGAAGCGTTCCCAATATCCTGATTCTCGACATGGACAGTTTGGGGGAGCGCGCTCTGCGTATCACCGAGGCGCTCAAAGAAAACCCCATGACCTTTACCATGCCGATCACGATTATTATCGGCCGGAAAAGTCTGGAGGGGGAAATCAAAGCCCTGGAGGCAGGGGCGGAAGATTACCTCAACAAACCGTTCGCTCCCGAAATCCTGGTTGCGAGGGTGGAGACCGCGCTGCGAAGGAATACCCGTCTTCAGATTTCAAACCCACTTACCGGTCTTCCCGGCAGTATCTATATTGAGGAACAGATCATGCGCCGTGTGGATGCCGGCTTGCCTCTTGCTGTTTGTTATGCGGACCTCGATAATTTCAAGGCGTTTAACGATAAGTATGGGTACGCTCGGGGCGACAATATCATTCGAATTACCGCAACGATTCTCAACGAGAGCGTTGTGATGTATGGGCGGAAGGGAGATTTTGTCGGTCACATCGGGGGAGACGATTTCATCCTTGTTGTCGATTATCATTGCGCAGATCCGATCTGCACATATATTACGAATTCCTTTGATACGCTGATCCCATTCCAATACGATGAAGAGGACATGGCTAAGGGATACATTGAAGCCCAGAGCCGTCAACACCAGCCTGTGCAGTTCCCCATAATGACCATCTCGATCGGTGTGGTTACCAATCAATACCGCAGACTGGATAACTTCCTGAAAATCTCCGAACTGTCCGCCGAGATGAAAGAGTACGCAAAGAGTATCTCGAAAGACCAGACTGTGCGGAAAAGCAGTTTCCGGATCGATCAACGTACCGGCTGAATCGGTTCCGAACTCAATGTCATCGGGCAGGGGGGCAAGGCTCCTGAGCCTGTCTCAAAAGCCTCTGGATTTCCCTCCTCCGAAGATCGGGGGAGGTTAGATGGGAGTTGAATTCATCAGACCGATCAGGCCCACTCCGCCTCGGTGATATTGGTTCCTGATTCCCCGGACATCTCGGATTCTTTCAGATTCGCGATCAGGGATTCCTCCGTCGGGATACCCAGGGATTCCAGCGCTTTCAGCACGGCGCCTTTCACCGGCTCCAGGATCGGATGAATCACTTCCGCTCCCGGCAGCCGAACCTGTATTTCTCCTTTCACAAGATCGAAATACACATCATGGTGTTCCATCACCCCGCCGGTCAGTACTGCAACGAACATCTCGCCGAGATTCAGCTTGCCCGCAACACACTGCACGGCCTGTCCGACCATACCGGCGGCATCGCGGACGATTCGCTGGGCTGTTTCATCACCCTCGATAAAGGATTCGAATACCCCACAGGCCAGCCGGGCGATCTCTGCCTTATCCGTCTGGGGGTTCATAGCCCATTCAACAAGTTCATCTTCGCTTTGGAGACCCAGTCTTCCCAGTATCTTGTCACGAATCGCCGTGGGGGAAACCATTCCGTCTCTCGCGAGCATGATCGCCCGCAAACCGGCCCGGGCGATTGCATATCCGCTTCCGTCATCGCTCAAAAGAGGGCCATATCCGCCCATTCGCGCGGTTAATCCATCCTTTCGTTGCCCATAAACAATCGAACCGGTTCCGGCGATAACCAGGATTCCCTCCCCGAACAGACAGCCTCCATGAAGCGCAATGCTTGCGTCCGTGTCCAAGAGTATGATTTCCTGTGGAAATCGCGCGGAGAGTTGTCCCTGCAGAAGTTGGCGGTCGGTCGATCTTCCCACGCCTGCCAATCCCATACAGACAGATCGGAGACACTCCGGCTTCCGTTCCGCCTGTTTCAGCAAGTCCTGACAGAGGCGATGGAGAATATCGGCCGTTTCCTGCAATCCGGTGTGGTGGTAATTGGTACCCGGCGCTTTCCACCGGGCGAGGATGTGTCCCCCGAGGTCGGCGAGAATACCGCGGGTCTGGGTGGCTCCGCCGTCAATCCCGATCACGCAAGAGAGGTCCTGCATTGTCGCGGCTCGCCATGAAAACTCTGATTTCGGATTTCAAACCAGGCTCCGGAGCAGTTCCGCTTCCTTCTTCAAAATCGCGCCCCGTTCTTCCTGCGGGAAACGTTCCAGCGATTCGTTCTCAATGCAATAGTCTCCTGAATACCCCGCCGCTCGAAGAATCGCCACCACCTTCTTGAAATCAATATCCCCTTCATAAATCGGGCAGCAGTACTTCCCATACTCCCATCCGATCTCGCGGCGGATGTTCTGTTTGTCGTCGGGATAATTGATACTCTTGCAATGTGTGTGGTAAACGCGGGGCGCGTATTTCTCATAGATCTTGTAGAGATCCTCCAGGGGATGGCCGAACCAGTAGAAGTTCCCCGTATCCAGGGTCAGTCCCAGTGCGTCGGAGCCGACTCCATCAAACAGCTTGTCCAGGAACTCCGGATCGTTCGTCGTATCGCCATGGTTCTCGATTCCATAACGGATCTCTGTGCCCTTGACGAGGTCCACCAGTTGTCTGCATATCGAGGTCGAGAATCGAAGAAAATTGGCGCGATCTTTCAGTCTCCGTGGCACCACATCGATCCGAATAACCTTCGCATTCAGCTGTTTGGCCGCAAGGACAACATCGCTCACAAAGGCAACCTCTTCTTCAGGGCGTTCATCAAAATGATTACCGAGACAGAATGAGGTAATCTGCACACCCTGTTCGGTGACATCGTTCCGAAGGTCGGCGATTCCTTCCGCCGACCCGATGGAGTATTTTTTTGTGCCTTTCGAGACTCCGGGACAACTCCGGTCGAAATCCACGTATACCTCCACGCCCTCCACACCAATGGCTTTCATCGCCTCCCAGGGACTTGCCGCTTTGACCTCGCCAAGATTGGCATCTCGGCAGGCAATCACAGGCTTCTTTTCCGTATTGGCGGACCATCCGAGTGACGACTTGGCAAGCAAGCCTGCGCCCGCCAGGCAGGCGCAGGATGTATGAATAAAATCTCGGCGGTTGGGATCGTTTCGGTCACTCATGCTTTGTTCTCCTGTACGTTTCGGAATGATCAGGTATCTTTGTATTTAGAAAATTAGCATAGAAAAGGGGCTTTTACAGGGGCATCCGGTTCCGGTCCAGGATATCTTTCCACCGGTCCAGGATTGCAGCGATAGTAAATGGCCGGATCGCATTCGGATCGTACAGGTTCTGCTGCAATTCCCCAGCAAGCCATTTCCAATGGAGGGAGAAAACCGCCTCCGTGATTCCTTCAATATCTTCCGGGGGAACCACCACGCCGCCGACGGAGCGGATCACATCCGCGGATGCCCCGACTTTCGGAGTGATGCCGAGAATGGTATTTCCGCTGCCCAGGTAATCAATCAACTTGGAGGGAAGAAACAAATTCACATCCATGGGGGCATCGATCAGCAACAGAACATCCGCCGTTTTCATCAACGCGAGGCTTTCCAGGTATCCGACCGATCCCCGAAATGCGACAACCGTTGAGAGATCATATTTTTCGACAAGTTCGGCGGAATCCGCAGAACAATTCCCGATAAATTCAAAAAAATAGTTATTCAGGATTTCCGGGCGAGTCTGCCGGAGACGCACAAGCGCCTCCAGCAACGGCTTGGGCCTACGCGGTCCATAAAAGTTCCCGATGGAACGAAACAGCAGTCTTTCATTGCGCAATCTTACCTGCGGATAGAGGTCGCTGTCGAAAGAATGCGGAATGACCTGCGATTTTTGTTGCCATGAAGACGGGTATTTTCTCATGGTCAGTTCACGAGTGTATTCCGAAGTGAACACCACGGCATCCGCATGGCCGATCACATGAGCTTCAAGCCTTCTCTGGACGGCATCTGAGAACAAATGCCGCTCGGAATAGGGATTATCCACCCAGGGGTCGCTGAAATGCGCAATCCATGGTTTCTTCCACGCACGCCGGAGAATCACCCCGGCAAGATGGACCGACATGGGATTCCCGAATGTTGCAATGGCGCCGAAATCGCCCGGTTTGAGTTTCCTTAGAGCAACCCTTGCGGTCCGTACTGACCACGGCAAATAGCGGTCCGGCACGCGGCCCGCAAACGGAAATATCTGCAACAGACGACCGTACCATTTCTTGAGCAGCGGGTCCGCGCTGACCTCGATTCGTTCACGGATCGGAGGATAGATTTGAGCCAGTTCCGGATCATGCTTGCCCCAGAGCGTGTCCGGTTTCCCACAGAGGACCGTTGCGTTCCATCCTATTGCAGGCAAGTTAGCGATGGTGCGCTGAACCTGGATGGACTGGGGACTGAGCAGTGGGGGATAGTAGCAGGATAATGCCAGCAATGAGCGCACAGGATTCTCCATCACAGCCATCTTTTCGCCCAGATTTCGAGAACAAATAGTATCCAGGCTTTTTGCACGTCGGTTGAGGTCCCGCCGCTCCTGGCGGTCTGAATCACTTCCCGAATGGCTTCTTTTCGGAACAGGCTTTCAATAAAAGTATCTTTGGAAAGAAGCGCATCTTCCACATACTGTCCAAACTTGTCTTGCATCCATAAATCCAGCGGAACGGGGAATCCCTTTTTCGGGCGCGTGAGAATGGAATCCGGGAGACGGTCGTGCGCAAACCGCCGAAGCAGATACTTGGTAATGTACTTGCCGGTTGCATCCCGTTTGATCTTTCGTTCCGGCGGGCGTTGCGCCGCCCAGGCCACCAGGCGGTGATCCAGAAACGGAACCCGCAGCTCAATGGAAGTCGCCATGGTCATCTTGTCCGCCTTCATCAGGAGATCCTCCACAAGCCAATCCTGGCAGTAGGCATACAGAACCTGGTGCAGCGGCTCTTTCGCACGGACCGTCCGGTAATACCCGGCAATGATCTCCCGAGAGTCGGCATATTCCGGCGCGTTGGGCCAGAGAACCGACTTTTCCTGTGTCGTGAAAAAATCCGTGATGTAGGGTCGGAAGACCGCGTTCCTCTGCACAAGCGGGATATTCAGGCGGTCGATTCGCTCGACGGCACGGGTGTTTCCCAGCAATCGAAATAATCCTCGCGGCAGCGTATCTCGAAGCAAGGACGGAAGCCGGTGCAACGTCCGGATTTTATCCCAATACGCGGCCGCACGGTCCAATGTATATCCTGCGAAAATCTCATCCGCTCCTTCTCCCGAAAGAACGACTTTCACATGCTTTGCCGCCAGTTTCGAAACGAAATACAGGGGAATCGACGCCGGATCGGCCAGCGGTTCATCGGTGTGCCAGGCAAACTCCGGCAGGAAGTCGACGAAATCCTGCAGGGTGATTTCAATCTCATGGTGGTCGGTCTTGTATCGCCGGGCAATCTCCCGCGCGTAGGGTAATTCATTGAATGCATGCTTGTCAGCGAGCGCGACAGAGAAGGTACTCAGCGGTGTGTTGTGCACTTCCGCCACTGCCGAGGCTACTGTGCTTGAATCCAGGCCGCCGCTTAGGAGGATTCCTATCGGAACATCCGCAATAAGCCGACGTTTGACCGCATCCAGAAATAACTCCGAAAACTCCCGGTAATCGTCTTCCTCATCGGTCGGCATCGATTCCTCCGGGTAAGGAATCTCCCAATAACGATCCGGAACAGGATCGGTTCTTCCGGTTTCGAGAGTCAATGTGTGTCCCGGTGGGAGTTTTCGGATGTTCTTCCAGATTGTACCCGGTTGGGGAACATACCGGAATGTGAGGTAATTCCAGATCGCCTCCAGGTTCAGCTCTTTGGGGATGAATCCTGTCGCGAGGATGGATTTGATTTCCGACGCGAAAAGGAATGTGGTTCCCTGCTGCGCATAATAGAGAGGCTTGATTCCCATGCGGTCCCGGGCCAGGAAAAGACGTTGATTTCGTTCATCCCAGATCGCAAAGGCAAACATGCCGATCAATTCCTGCACACAGCACGAGCCGAGTTCTTCGTACAGGTGAAGAATGGTCTCCGTATCGGTCCTGGTGGAGAATTGATGCCCATTTTTGAGGAGATCCTCGCGGAGTTCCCGGTAATTGTAGATCTCACCGTTGAAGACGATCCAGCAACTCCGATCCTCGTTTGTGATGGGTTGCTTCCCGGTGGAGAGGTCGATAATGCTGAGCCGACGCATCCCCATCCCAAAGGAGCCTTGCAGATAATGTCCTTCATCATCGGGGCCGCGATGGGCAATCACCCGGCACATTTCCGTGATGACGCGCTCATCGACAAACCCGTCAGTATTCCATATTCCCACAATTCCGCACATGTATTTCAGGGTCCTTCAAGCCTTAAACCTCATCCATTTTCCGTCCAAGCCCGAAATCCAGGCCGCTTCCCCTGTCCACTCTGTCCACCCCGTCCACCCGGTCCACCACCTTCCCCCCGTCATTCCGGCGCAAGCTGGAATCCAGGCCGAATGTTTGAGCGTAATGACGTTTTCTGCGAGTGTAAAGGATGTGGAAATGTTCCCGAATATCGAATCAGAAGGGTTACAGCCGCTTGAGGGGATTGATCTTTTTGCAGGAATATCAGGGGGACTCGAATGATTGGCTGCAAGGGAGTAACCAGACAACTCCCTGTCCGGGACCGTTAGAGCCATCCGGATAGAACTCACTCGGCATGAGGCAGCAAAATCCGGCTGGGCTGTCTATGTCTGTACGCGGATGCTTCCTTACGAATCGGATTGGGCATCGACTTTCAATGTTGCATTCAGGTTTTCCTGTTGGACCGGGATTTCGCTCAATCCCGCCAAAAGACAACTCTCGTTCAACGTTGCCTGTGCGCCGGCCTTCCAGTCTCGCTCCCGAATCCATTCGCCGCGTACTTGAATATCTGCTTTCCCGCCGAAATCCAGCCCCTCCAACCGCAGACTTTTCCATATCTGCTTCGCGGAGGAATAAAACTGCGCAAGATCTTTCAAATGAAGCACAAGGTCATAAGTAATCGACTTCAGTCCCTTGGAATCCGTAGTGGCGACGGCGGTTCCTGTGAGAGTGAACAGATCGCAGGAGGATTGAATGTCCGAAATCTCGATGGGGGCCGTGTTATTCTGCCGCGTGATCTGCGCGGAGAAATCCAATTGGGGAAGTGTGAGGCTCTCCCACTTGGGTTGATTGGCTGAAATGGAAACATTTCCGGCCAGTGATCCTTCCTGGCGTTGGATCACCTGGCTGTTCATACGGAGTTCCGAGGCGGAGAATGTTGCGCTGGGAACGACAAGGTCGGCAATTGCCGTCACAAGATCCAGGTGTTTTTCAGTCGGGCGAATAGAGAATTTCGTCTCCAGGTCTGCCATGCCGGAAGGAGTATCTTTTGCCGCCGTGCCGGGAATTGCGAGAGTCCAGAGGCGATCCAGCGACAACTTCTTGCTCTGAAGATCCCCATCCATTTCGAGCGAAGGCGAAGCTTTTCCCGAAAGGTTTCCAACGATCCGGCAAAGTCCCGGTGCATCGAGCGAAATGCGATCCGCCGTAAATGCTTTCCAGCCTGCGCTTGTGATCTGGCCGATGGACAGGTTCAGCCGAGAGACATCCAGCGCACGTCCTCCCGCCTGGAGGCTATCGACCTCTGCGGAGAATTCCAGCGTGCCTTTCTCAATGCCGGTTTGTGGATGGATCGTGGATTGAAGATCCAGCTGACCCGCCCGAGTTTTGATATGAAATCCGGGTCTTGAATACTCAAAAGGATCGAGAAATACATTCATGGACACATCGCCTGTCTGGGTTGACGGGATATTGATTTGTCCTGATGCGGAAGCGATTTTCAGTGGGGGGGTATTCCGGCCGCTTGAGAACGCAACCTGACTCAGGTTGATCGCGGTCTGCGCGGAGAAGGGCGACAGGGATGCGATTTGCATAGAGATCAAACAGGGCGAATTCTGTGCGGCTTCCATCGCCCCCAGGCGAAGAAGAACATCCAACGGTCCGGTCGGCGGGCAGGTTGCCGAACAGGACGCCCCGTTTTGAAGATTTGATGGAATCCACTTCGGAACAAACGATGCGGGAAGCCAGCCGAATCCGTCCGTCCGCAAAGTCATTGACGCGCCCTTATCCTGCGGAGAGAATCCTTGTGTGCGAGTCTCCACTTCGACCTTTGATCCGTCGGGGGATTTCGCGCTTCCGATCAGGTGAAGTCGATCCGCCTTCATATCCCGTTTAATGGAGATATTCTTAAGTTCAATCTTTCCTCCGCCCATCGCGGCATGAAACTTCCCATCTGTGATCTTGAAATCCCCCAGCAAGTTCATACATAAGTCCTCCACCGTTGTGAGGATTTTACGCAGGTTGTCCGGAGTGAATACCTTTCCGGATTTTTCAGCCTTTTCCCCACCGCCCCCCTGGATCGCAACATCCGGTCTGTCAATCTCGACAGCGACTCTCCGGCCGGCTTCCGTTCGCTTCCAGCCCACGTCAATCGCTGGGACGGCAATGTCCAATCCTTTCGCAAGCCCGGATGGGGAGTGAATCTCACGGAGGCTTACTTCACCCTCGCCCAGCACCGACCATTTCAAGACCAACTTGTCCGCACTCAGCCGCCGGGTCTCGCCTTCTTTGGGGGCAATTTCAACCGCCACGTTTAACAGAGACGGCTGCAAGAATGGCGAGACAGTTGCCCGCTGCCATTCGGCTTTTACACCATGGGAGGCAATCTGTTTCCCAATCCATTCCTGACCCGACCCGGTGGTCAGAAACCAATACATGGCCAGATACGCGATCAGGTACAATCCTACAAGAATCCCGACAATGACCAGGAGGAATTTTCTGCCTCGATGACCTGATAAAAAGAACTTTCTTCCGTCCATAGCGACCCACCTTTGTGATAATTCCGGACACAACAATCCTTACTGAGTATACACCTTTCGGATCGTTAATACTCAGAGAATGCAAGCAGACGGCGGAGGCCGACTTGCGATATTCGGATTAGATCGGTTCGTATCATGGATTAAACGATCCATATTTGGCATTGGAGTTGCTTTCGATTGTCCCAGGAGACGGAAAGAACAGGAGAATACCATGTCCACTGTCACAAATGTTGAATCGACTTCTCCCCGACCCCCGTTTGCACAGAAATCCTCATTTCAGCCATCCGCCGGGGCGTTTGAGAACACCCTGGTTGCGGCAGCGGACTCGCAGCCGAAACAGAAGGGGCAGGCTGCTCCTGCTCCCGCCCGTGCCTCCGCCCTGGAACTGCCGCCGGCCTCCGTCAACTTCAAACCGAAAAACGCTGTTTCCACGCCGTCCTCCGTTCGCCTCTTCCGACCGCTTCCACTTGCCGGAAACACCCAGACATCGTCAACGATCATTGCTCGACCGGTCAGCCCAACCGCTACACAGTCCGCACCGGTTACAGCCCGGCAGGCCGCGTCCGAGGGTCTGGCGGAGCAGGTGGTTTCCGATTACAGAGAATATCAGCAAATGATGGACGATCGGTCTCAGGCGGATGCCGGATCGTCTCAGGCCATACCCGAATCGGTGGACCTTCGACCGACTTCCCCGCTGCCGGTCTCGCCCGAAACCGCCATTCCGTTCAGACAAGCCATCGCACAAAGTGAACAGAGCGCTGTTGTACAGGAACCGTCTGTCGGAGCGTCTTTCCGGGAACCCAGATCGCCATTTCCAATTCTGACCGCACCCGCCGGCCCGGCGACCCCCTCTGGACCGGCCGCTTCCACTACCCCGTTGACCCCGGTTGTCACGGAATCTGAGCCGTCCCAACCTGCCAAACAGAAGACACCTGTCGGGGAGGCTCTTGCTGCCTATAAAGACGAACAGTTGCTCTCTAATGCAGGCGGAGACAACTACATCCGCACAGGCGAAACCATGGAGGTCGATCCCGACTACGATCACACGCAGTTCTCCCAGCGCGTCGGCAAAGACCTGACCGATGCAAAAGAGAACTTGAAAGATGCCGTGGGGGACCTCTCGACCGGATCGGTAACACACTACCGGGATGAATCGGGCCAAATCCAGGCACGAAAGCATCGGGGATTCTTCAAGACTCTGGGCAATTTCGGAAAAGACATTGCCAGTGGAGTAACCCTGGGGATCTATCGTCCGAAGGGGCAAGAGGCTCCAACGGGGCTTAGCCGTGTAGCGTATCCATTCAAGAAAATTGTTGTGGATGGGGTGATGAAAGACCTGGTTATCGGTGTTCCGAGCAGCCTGATTCATGCCGGGGAGCATACAAGTCTGGCAGCTCTGAACACCGGCGAAGCCGTACCGGATGCCACTATCGGGAACGCTCCCGCCGGAAGGCAACTCACTACGTCAACATTCGATAATACCCAGGTCGGTGCGAGCTATGCGGCCGATGTGATACCCGCCGGTGAAGCCTGGGAACGGGTTGGAGCCGCCGGACAGGATGGAAACTGGGGAGTGCCGATTGCCACCAACCTGAAGGCTTCCGAGTACAACTCGACCGATCCGCGATTCCTTGGCGTACGCAATACGGGATTTCGGAAAGGAGTCGAAACCATCGGGACTTTGGGAATGGGAGCGGCTGTGGCCGCAGCAAATGCTCCCACGGCAGCCCTGACTGCCTCCGCAGCCATGAATCCGGGAACCACTGAAATACCCGCAGAGGATATCATCCGGAAAGAGCCTTCTTCACCCATGCCCTCTCCGGCGGAAATGGACCCTGAACTGGCTGCTGCCCTCGAAGCCCTCTATAAGGCGCGAGAGAAACAGGCCCCCGGATTCACACAGACCAGTCCCTCGCTTACAACTTCTGCTGCCGCCAACCGACGTCCGAAGCTCTGGGAAAATCCGTAAGACAATCGTTCTGCTGCCCAACGAAACCGCCGGGGAAACCTCGGCGGTTTTTTGTCGACAAAACGGACGAGCAACAATCAGCGTATCACGGTAGACACATCCGCCCGAAACCTGCACAATAATACAAATCTATAGAAAACAGGATTGACATGTTTCGGATTTCTTTACCCTGTCTGGTTCTGCTGTCGATCTGCATGTTCCCCGGATACAGCTTGGCCAAAAAGGAGATCCCCGGCGTTCACGCGGCGTCTCTTGATCTGGCCTCCCCGGTTGCGGTTCTCCCGTTCACCTGGAACGAGGCGGTCAAACCGAAAGTCCGAGAAAGCCTTGCAGACCTTCCCCGGCTCGCGCGCAGGATATTTGCGGAGTCCTTCACAGCCCTGCCTTATGAAGACATGGACGAAGCGGCAGTCCTCAAGAAGATCCGCGATGCAGGATTGCTGGAAGAGAACCGTTGGCAGACAATGAAATCAAGCGATCTGGCATCCCTCATCGGCGCGGGAACACTGGTGGAAGGCGAGATCACAAAAGCCTCTCTGGGCAAGAGCGGCCTCTGGAACCGCACAGTTTTCGGCATTCGGATTTCCTTTGTCGATGGAAAATCCGAAACGTTGCACTGGCAGGGAACGGCGGAATCCAAACGGTACGGCGGACTTCTACTCCATACTGGGCTGGCAACCGAATTCCTTTCCGAACTCTCAAGCAACGAGGCGCAACGCCGACGGACGTTAGAAAACACTGTGAGAGATGCTATGCGCAAAATCCTGTTGACTCTTCCGCCGGCCGAAAATCTGGTGATTCTCACGCCGGTGATAGAAACCGGCCAGGTGAAAATCGAACCCGGTCCGCCGAAAGAGATTACCGTTGAAATCCGGGGGACTCCCGATTGTATCGCCACATTCGATATCGGATCTTTTCGAAGATACATCCCGCTTTGGGAAGTGGAAAGCGGGATATATCGAGGCAGCTATATCGCCCAGCCGAACGATTCCGCCGCGAGTCAGGAAGTGCGGATTCGTCTGGAATCCCGCCTTGGGGTGGCCGCGGTACGGCGAGTCGAACAGGAGGCAGTGACACTCCCATGAAGGCGCCTGTCCGTATCCATTACATTCTGTTTGTCGCTTTGATCTGCATTCCGGCGAGTTCTGTTCAATCTTCTGTCTCGAAAAAAATAGTCGTTGCTCCAAAGATCGATCTCAACAGGCCGGTCCGTGTGGCCCTTTTGCCGATGGAGGCGAAAGAGAATTGGGAAGAAGGTTCGCGCCATACCCGCCGCGCTTTCTATGGTGAGTTACTGGAAATCCCGGAGTTTCGCCTCATGGAACCGGCTGCCGTAGACCACCTTCTTGAGAAAAAGGGTCTTTTGCAGGACAGTCGCTGGAGCGAGCAAGATCCCAAAGTCCTCGCCGAGTTACTCAATGTGGATTTTCTGATTTATCCCCAGTTGACTGCGTGGACACAGCGATATTTCCTTTTACAGTCACAGACCTCTGTTGCTGTCCGGGCATCCATGGTCGATGGACACACCGGCGAGCGGGTTTGGGAGGCGGAATCGAAAGCGAGATTCCAGAAGGGCCTGACCGGCATTCCAACCGGCCTAACGGCCCTCGCTTTAGAACCTTTGCGCGGCATGAGAAAACGGTTCCTGCATGAATGCGCATTCGATGCCACCCACGGGCTGTGGGAATGCCTTATGCCGCAACCGACAAGTCAGGAACAGGCAAGAGAATCCACTCGGCAAATCAAGTCAACCTCTTCCAAACAAAAGGAAAGGGCGAACGCTCGGTCCGAATCAAAGGAACCCAGTTTGGCGATCGGCGCTGTCAATGCCGTTTTGGAGGAGAATACGCTGACAGTCATCATCGAAGGAACAGCAGGCTGTGCGGCATCCTTTTTCTTTGATGACATGAATCGGTTGTTTCCACTGACCGAGATCGCCCCGGGCCGATATCGGGGACAATATCGAATCCCTCCGGAAATTGCGCTTTCCCCCATGCAGGTGGAGGTTCGTCTTGTTTCTCCGGATGGCCGCGCTGTGATCGGCCAGGTGGAACACGCCGACAATGTGAAATCCCAGTAGAATGGCTTGTTTCACTATATGAATCCCATCGAAAAATATATCGGTTGCCTGGTCGGGCTTGCCGTCGGCGATGCGTTCGGGACAAACGCGCACGGCGGGAATCCGGACCGGTCCAAGGCTCCATCGGATCATTCGCCGAGAAGACTGCCGGGCGGATTTCTTCTGTACACGTCAGACACGCAACGCGCTTTGCTGTTGGCGGAATCGCTGGCCGAATGTGGGGGACCCAATCCGGAGGATTTGTGTGCCCGATTTCTTCGCATGTCGGAGGGTCCGAAACACCTGCCGCTGGGGAGTTTCCGGCGGCCGGGGCGGAATTTCCGCATGTCCATCGATAAATTGAAAGCGGGTTGGGCCTGGGATCAATCGGGAGCGGACTCGCCCGGAATGGGCGCAGCGGCCCGAATCGCACCCCTGGGATTGGTTGCCACGGACCGGACCGAATTGATCGAGCAGGCTATTCGCCTGTCCCTGCCGACCCATCGCGATCCGAGGGCGATTGCGGCGGCTGTTGCGGTCGCGTTTTTGATTTTCGATGAAATAAGTGGACAGAGTGGACGAGGAGAACAGGATGAGACCGTCGCATCGGTGCGCCTGCGACGAACCATCGAAACCGTGTCGGAAGCGGAAAACCGCATGGACAGGGATTACCGCAACCGGATTACGCTGGATTCCGCGCCGTTCCTTCACCAGATGTCGGAAATGCTGCAAGCGGTGGAAACCAGCCTGGACCTGGATCGGGAGAGCGCGTTGGAACAAATTGCGGGGCGGGCATCCGAACTGTTCGGCGCCCCGGTTTCCGCTTCAGCGGGCCTGTCACTTGCCGGAGTTTCATCGGCAATCTGGTTCGCATCGAGCCGGGCGTTCGATTTCGAGGGGACCATCACGGAAATCCTCCACGCGAGGCCGGATGCGGGAAGTGTCACTGCCATCGCAGGGGCGGTTTGCGGGTGTATTCGCCCCGATACGATCCCCGCTGCCTGGAAAGACCTGCTGATCAATGTGGACCAGATCATACTCCGCGCAAAACGTCTGGCCGGTGTTGAAATCCCTCCCGGTCTGCTGCGTGACCTCCATCAATTCGAGCAAACCTGTACCGAACAGTTTCATCTTCGCCGGAAGGTCCGCCGAACACCTCTGCGGGCCTATTCGGAGGCAACAGCGGAAAACGATTGTGTTTTTGGAGTTCGTGTTATTTCCGGACGAACGGGAGATCCCTGTGTGTTTTTCTTTGATGGAAACCTGGACCTGTGTGGGCTGTTCGATCTGGGGCGCACCTTTCCGCTTCGTCCTCCCGATATCCGCCGCATGAATTACCTCTTTGTTACGCACAGCCATATCGACCATTTCATCGGATTCGATCACATTCTTCGCCATTCACTCAACCGCCCGAACCTGCTCCACGTTTTCGGTCCTCCACATATTGCCGCGCAGGTTCAACACCGCCTGCGAAGTTATATCTGGAATCTGCGACGATCGCTTCGATTAGATATTCGGATCCATGAGATCGACGAATCGGCTGTCACCATATCGAATATCTCGATGCAGACAGCGTTTGCGCGCCGTGAAGAGGAGGCCTCCCATCCGCACCACGGGGTCATTTTTGAGACGGAGCGATTCTTATTTCGAGCGGCAACTTTGCGCCATGGAATGCCTTGTCTGGGATATGCCATCGAGGAACCTGCCTTTGTCCGAGTTGATAAGGACCGTCTGGAATCTTCCGGTCTGTGCCCTGGACCCTGGCTGAATGCGCTGAAGACCGCCTGGCGTTCCGGTACGCTGGATGCAACGACGATTGATATCCGGGGCAAAGAGTATCCTGCGCGGCCGCTGGCGCAAGATTTACTGGTAGAGTATCCGGGGCGGAAAGTGGCTTATGTGGTAGACACTGTGTTTACCGACGAAACGCGGGCACGCATTGTCGAACTGGCGCGTCATGCCGACCTGTTTCTCTGCGAGGCGGCTTTCTCTCAGCAATTGGATGCAGAACAGGCCAAACGCAAATTCCATCTTACAGCATTTCAGGCCGGGTCCCTCGCCAGAGAGGCGGATGTAAAACGTCTCCATATCTTCCACTTCTCACGTCGTTATCAAACAAGCCCAATGATTCTGATCCGCGAAGCCGGACAAGCCGCCGGGGGAATTGAGGTCACCTGTTGAAGCGTTCTTGAACCGGGGATGGCGAGGTCGTTGAATCTGTCTTATCCCAGGTTTCGTAATCATTCCGTCGGCCCAAATAATGCCGCGCCGGGCGAAGATGCCGCCAATTTTTCCAGTAACGAAACGCCGTCTCCACACACGGCGGCATCCTGTAAACTCTTAATTTTTATTGCGACCCTGTTTACGCCATAAAAAGTGGCCTTTAAACAGGTACTCGTAAACAATCAGGGCTGATCTTGCCCGGAATGGATTTCCCTCACAATCTCTACATTTTCAGAAATCTGGTCTTTGTATTTCGGAAAGACTCCCACAACTACAGCATCATTGGGTTTGATATGAGCGAACGCAAATCGGAACGCCTCGCGAACTTCTTCGGATGACCCGCATTTCCGCCCCGCCGCAAGAATCTTGAACAGGAGGCAGGTCTTATCGGTCTCGCACACAAAACGACACATCCGATCCCGATCTTCCTCGATGAACGGTTCCTCGACACGTTTTCCACCGGCCAGCAGGCTTTGCCGTTCCACTCGGCTGATGTTGTAACAGCAGGCCATGTAAAAATCGATATCCCAGCCGTGTTCCTCGCAGTACGCAAGTACCTCCGGGATGTGGGAACAGATTCCAACCTGCAATCCCAAATCCCGGATAATTTTCAGGTACTCCTGTATCTCGTCGATCCGGCCCGCTTTCCAGAGTTCATCCGTGTAGCTTCCGTGGTGGTAGACGGCAATCGGATGATGTTTGGCGATTTCGCGGATGTTGTCGGGAATGTCACCCCATTCGGTAGCCGTTTGGACAATCCAGCGCATGGCGCCGCCCCGATTTCGGTACTCGTCTACCCACCCCATGACAATCCGGTCTCCGCGTGAAACCATCGCGGTGATTCCCGCTCGTTCGGCATCGAAAAGGGTCTCGACTACACGGTCGGCGGTGTAATACTCGGCCATCTCGCGGTCCAGGGTTTCTGAAAGGTGTGAATAGCCACGGAACGGATTTCCACCGATAATTAACCGGGAAATGTCATACCGACCGAACGGAATAGAGGGAAGGGATGGACGCATACGCTAAAGTTCCGACTGCCGAGATGAAATTCAATGCGGATGCCGGGCCTCCTGTACTGCACGTTTGTTTACGCGCTCGACCAGATTAAAGAACATCTCCAGCCCTTCCAGTTCACGGGGACCGACATCGAACAAGATATTCTGCGTGAGGAACTCGCGAATAAAATCGGCGTTGAACTTCCGGCTTTGGGGGGTTTGTTCGATGATACGATCGAGGTTGGCGCATCCCCGTTGTTTCATTTCCAGAAACAGCGGGGTAACGGCCTCAATATCGACATGATCCGTTGCCAGCCAGCGTGCGTAGACGAACGGCAATCCCACAGCCTTTTTCCATTCCTCGCCGAGATCGAACACGTACTGCTCCGGATGGAGAAAATAATACCTGGGATCGCCGATGGTTAACGCAGCCTCTCCGAGGAAAAGGCCCTGCTCGACAGGCAGATGATAATAATGGTATGTCGGGCGACGGCCGTAATACTCTTCAAGGATAATTTTCGTGAGTGCGCAGGAGGTCATGGAGTCTTCCAATAGCGCGACCGTTTCGAGTTCCTCCAGGGGAACGCGGCTGTGCAGAAGGATGCTTCTCACCGGCCCGTCCGAGACGATTCCAATATGAGGAATGCTCTGATAGTCGCGGTGCATCTGATGGATCGAAGAGACCATGGCAATGTCGATTTCCCCCTCATCCATCATGTGGCCCAGTTTGCGGGGCACCTCCAGAATCAGGGATGCCTCGGGCCACACCTCGGAGAACTGATAAATCAGCGGTTTGGCATTCAAATAGGGCACGCAACCGACGCGCAAGGCGGGACGGCGGCCTTTGGAAACGGGTCGAACCGATTCAGTCACTTCAGGTTAACCATTTTTACATCGAGAATCTGCGGAATGGCTCCGATCCGCTCAACGAGTTCCTGGTTCGGATGTTGATCCACATTCAACACCGTGAATGCGGGACCGCCGGGTTCCTTGCGGGCGAGTTTCATATCCGCGATATTGATTCCCGCTTTTCCGAGAACCGTACCGACATGCCCCACAATCCCCGGTTCATCCGTGTTGCGGAGAATGACCAGATATCCATCCGGACGCGCATCGATGTGGTAGCCGTTCAGCCGCACAATCCGGGGATCCTTCGGCGGGAAGATCGTGCCGCTCAAAGAGTATTCCTCTTCCTTTGCCTGAAGCCGAACGGTAATCAGGGAACTGTACCCCTCGTTGTCTCCCGTCTTGGTTTCGGAAAACCGAATCCCCCGCCGTTTTGCAAGGAACGGAGCATTTACCTCGTTGACCGTCTCTTCCGTGATCGGTGACAGAATCCCTTTAAGCACGTTTACAGTCAATAGAGACGTGTCTAATTCGCTCACTTCTCCGGCATAAATAATTTCCACATGTTCCGGAGTCCGGGACAGTAATTGAATCCCACACATCCCGAGTTTTTCCGCGACGAGCAGATAGGGGGCGATGACATTTTTTATTTTAGGGTCCAACGCCGGAATGTTGACGGCGTTTTTGATTTCACCGCCGGTGAGAGCGTCCACAACCTGGTGAGCAATGGCGATAGCCACATTAACCTGCGCTTCCGTCGTGGAAGCTCCGAGGTGGGGAGTCATAATGCAGTTGGGATGTTTTAACAGGGGATTGCCGGGATCGACCGGTTCCTTCTCAAACACATCCAGTGCGGCCCCCGCGACATGCCCGGACTCCAGCGCGCGGAACAGGGCTTCTTCGTCGATGATCCCCCCGCGCGCACAGTTGATGATTCGGACACCTTTTTTCATTTTCGCCAAGGCGTTGTCGTCGACTATATGGCGGGTCTCGTTTGTGAGGATGCAATGAAACGTAATGAAGTCCGCATCCCGGTAAACGCGTTCCAGGTCGGAAGGTTCGAAGCCCATCCTCCTGATCTGTTCTTCGGCGGTATACGGATCGCAGGCCAGCACCTTCATCCCGAAGGCCAATGCGCGGCTGCCGACAATGCTCCCGACACGCCCCACGCCGATCACTCCCAGCGTTTTTCCGAACAGCTCCACGCCCTTGAATTTCGTTTTTTCCCACTTGCCTTCGCGCATGGACTGCGTGGCCTGCGGCACATTTCGGGCCAGGCTCATCATCAGGCTCCATGTATGTTCCGCCGTGGAAACGGTATTCCCGCCGGGGGTGTTCATCACAATGATCCCCCGCTCCGTAGCAGCATTCAAATCGACATTATCCACACCAACCCCGGCGCGTCCGATAATTTTCAACCGACTCGCTTTGGAGATGATATCGGCCGTGACCTTGGTGGCGCTTCGGACAATCAACCCGTCGTAATCGCCGATAATCGCAGCCAGTTCCTCCGGGGGAAGCCCCACTTTTATATCCACTTCCAGGTCTTTTGCTTTCTTGAAAATCTCAACGGCTTCGTTCTCCAGTTTGTCGCTGATCAGAATTTTAAATGGCATGGTTGTCTCCGTTCTCCCAAGGCGCGTATGTTGTCAGTCCGTAATCGATGCAAGATTCGGCCATTCCCGGTTGAGAATCTCCATGGCGGCTCCGACACCTTTTCCGGCCTCCGGCACAGGCCGTCCAAGGTCCGCCAAAACCATCTCCGTTGCTGCCAGCATCAGCGGAACATCCATCCGGTCGGCATAACCCATGTGGGCGAACCGGAATATCTTTCCTTTCAGGCTGTCCTGGCCGCCCGCAATGGTGATTCCATACTTATTGCGCAATGTCTTGACGATTTCTCCGGCGTCCATTCCATCGGGAGCCAGGATCGCGGTCAGACCGTTGAACGGGGCTTTCGGATAGACCTCCAGGCCCATCGCCTTGACACCGGCTCGCATCGCCTCACCGAGAATCTCGTGACGACGCATGGTGCGATTATATCCCTCTTCGCGAAATGCCTTGAGAGACTCGCGCAGTCCCATCACCAGATTTACTCCCGGCGTGAACGGCGTGGTCTGTTTCGCCAGGGAAGAGCGATATTTTTTCAGGTCCAGGTAGTATTTCGGGCATTTGGAGGCTGCGGTGAGTTTCCACGCCTTTTCGCTCAGACTGATGAAGGCCAGTCCGGGCGGGATGGTCAAAGCCTTGTGTCCGCCGCCGACCACTACATCCACTCCCCACTGATCGGTCAGCAGCGGGGTTGCGCCCAGCGAACTTGTCGCATCAATCACCATGACCGCGTTTGTTTTCCCGATTACCTCGGCGACCGCCTTGGCATCGGTCACAATTCCGGTGCTGGTTTCGCTCAGGGTCGTATAGACCGCTTTGACATCGGGATTCTTTTTGAGGGTGTCCGCGATGACGGCGGGATCGACGGCGTATCCCCATTCCACGTCGATGTTGATTGCCTCCACACCATACGCAGTGCATATCTCCGACCAACGTTCCCCGAATTTACCGCCCCGCACACAGATCGCCTTATCGCCGGGCGAAAGCAGGTTGGAGACGGCGGCCTCCATCGCGCCCGTGGCCGAAGCAAGAATGATGTATACATCCTGCCCGGTTTTCACGACATATTTCAGATTCTCACTCACTTCCATAAGGTATTCGCTGAAAACCGGTGAACGATGATGGGTGATGGGCGAACCGAGCGCCTGGAGCACATAGGGCGGCACTTCGGTGGGTCCGGGTGAATACAGCCGGGGCTTCAAATCAGCTCGTGGGGACATTGCAGTGAACCTCCGTTTGCACGATCCGTGACAAATAGTGCGTTCGATTCCGCACACGTCAACGGCGTGGAATTGAAAAATAACTATAGAGTTATTTACCGGCGGGGGTCAACGGTTCACAGATTCCGCCGCGAAGAACTATACGGCGGGCAACCACAGGGGGATTGCCCCTACGATCTATTGCCGCCGCAGGGGCAGGCCCCCGTGCCTGACATTGCCCTGTTTGACCGGGCAGGGACGCTTGGCCTACTGGGGTAATGAGGTGGGACAGGCCTCCGTGCCTGTCTACCGGATCATGCCGCTGTTTTGCTACCCTGAATCCCAAGAGGAAATCCGCATGGCCCGCTTTTTTCTGTTCATTCCACCCGGAAGTCTCTATCGCCGGGATGACCGCTGCCAGTCGAAGGTTGCAGACCAGACCATCCGCGCAATCTTTCCGCCCCTGGATTTGGCCTACATGGCGGCGATTCTTCGACAGGCCGGGCTTGAGGTCCGCATTACCGATTACCCGGCATCCCGCCGGGGGATTTCGCACCTGCAAAGGGATTTGACCGAATTCGCCCCGAATTCTGTCATTTATACCTGCACTGCACCCACCCTGGAAAATGACCTGCAACTTGCAGGATGGATGAAACAATGGAAATCCGACCTCTCTGTCGCCGTGAAAGGCGAACCGGCCAATTTCCTTGACGAACGAATGCTGCGCGATTACCCCGCGATTGACTTTGTTTTGCGCGGAGAGGCCGAAGGGATTCTAAAACGGTATGTGGAAGGCATGGCCTTGGAGGAGATCCCCGGTGTGACCGCTCGATCGGACAGCGGCATTCGGCGCAATCCGGCCCCCACCGAACTCCTTGACCTGGACAGACTTCCATTTCCGGCACGGGACTTACTGGACAATTCGCTCTATCCATGGCCGGAAACCGGCGATCCGATGACCACGGTTGTCACCTCCCAGGGATGCGCGTTCGAGTGCATTTTTTGCCCCGTGGTTCCGCTCACGGGCAGGCGGGTTCGCTTCCGAAGCGTGGAAAGCATCCTGGGTGAACTTCACGAGTGCGTCAACCGATTCAATATCCGCCATTTCCTGTTCCACGCCGACACATTCACCCTCAAGAAACAGTGGGTTGTGGACCTTTGCCGGGCAATTGTAGAGCAGGGACTTGCTATCGAATGGGCCGCAAACAGCCGGGTCGATACGATTGACAAAGAACGGCTGGAATGGATGAAACGCGCGGGGTGTCGAATTATCGGATTCGGTGTTGAGTCCGGCATGGATGAGCATTTGCAAGCCATGGGAAAGAACACGACAACCGAACAGGCGCGACAGGCCATTCGGTTGTGCCGGGAGTGCGGCATTCGATCTCATGCCTTTTTTGTGTTCGGATTTCCCTGGGATACAGAGGAATCCATTCGGAAAACTATCGACTTCGCACTGGAATTGGATCCGGATTTCTTCGATTTTAACCTGGCTTTTCCCATTCCGGGGACGGAGTTGTATCGGATGGTTGTAGAGGATGGACTTTGCGATTTGGAGCGGCTGAAGCAGGGAGGCTATTCGGTGGCCGCGCTTCGGACCCGGACGGTCTCCGCCGAACGTCTGGAGCAGTTGCGCCGGGCCGCACTGTGGCGGTTATACCTTCGCCCCGGCTATGTTATCCGAACCCTGGCGGCGACCGGCTCGCCTCTGGTTGCCTGGCGATACTGCCGGGCCGCTGTCAAGCGTGTTGCCAATTTGCTGTTTGGTGTTTAGCGTTTCCTTCCCCGGAGTGATACACTAAACCCGGCATTTCATGTTGTGCAAATCCACATAAGGAGATTACTCTGCAATGTATGAAGACCTACGGTATCGCCTCAAAGGACTGAATGAACACCTCGAAGAGCTGGGAGGGTATCTTTGACATCGACGGCAAAAAACAGGCCATTGCCGCCCTTGAAGAGCAGATGAACCGGCCCGGATTCTGGGATGACCCCGAAAAGGCCAAGGAAACCGGACGGCAAATCAAGCAACTGAAAGATGTTACAACCCTTTTTAGCAACCTGTCTTCGGAAGCCCGTGACTTGGCGGAGTTAATGGAACTGGCCGCCGAGGAAGGCGAGGCGGGACATGATGGAGAGTTCGAATCGGAATTGGAGAAAATCGACAGGAAACTCCGCCACTTTGAGGTGCAATGCACGCTCTCGGACCCGCTGGATATCCAGAATTGTTTTCTGAACATCCATCCCGGCGCGGGGGGAACGGAATCCTGCGACTGGGCAGATATGCTGCTTCGCATGTATCTGCGCTGGGCGGAGAACCGGGGATTCAAGACGGAACTGATCGACCGTCAGCCCGGCGAGGAAGCCGGAATCAAGAATGCTACCATTCATGTACAAGGCGAGTATGCGCACGGCTTTTTGAAAGCGGAAACCGGCATTCATCGGCTGGTGCGCATTTCGCCGTTCGATTCCAACAGCCGACGGCATACCTCGTTTGCGGCCGTTCATGCCATGCCCGAGATTGAGGATGATATCGATGTAGAGATGAAAGAAGAGGACCTGCGGATCGACACGTACCGCTCATCCGGCGCGGGCGGCCAGCATGTGAATGTAACCGATTCCGCCGTGCGCATTACACATATTCCGACCGGCATCGTTGTCTGCTGCCAGAACGAACGCTCCCAGCACAAGAATCGCGCAACGGCTATGAAAGTTCTTCGCTCCAGACTTTACGAGCGCAGAATGCAGGAGCAGCGCGAAAAAATGGAAAAGATCGCCGGCGAGAAAAAGGAGATCGCCTGGGGCAACCAGATCCGTTCTTATGTATTTCACCCGTACAGCCTGATTAAAGATTTACGCACCGGCGTAGAGCGGGGCGATGTACAACGGGTAATGGATGGTGATTTGGATGAGTTCATTAGTTCGTACTTGCGCTACAGTTTAGCGTCGAAGGTGAAGAAGGAGTAAAATCGGAACTGAGAGGAAACACACGATAGAGAAGATAGCCATAAACGTGGGCGCATTCCTCTGCGCGTTCGGAATTGTTGGCGTAATCACAAACCTGTTTCCCCCCAATGACGGAGCGCTGGCCATCACCGTTCCATCGTAAGTCTTATCAGAAATTATACACAGCAACCTCCAGCCATGCAATGTGCCTCAGCGCCGCACGGCCGATACCAGGATCAGACGGCTCGAGGCGCTCGTGTACGGTGTCCCGTCGAAATCCCCGTACAACCTCTCCGGCATGAGTTTCGCGGCCTCGAACATACACATCAGCTCTTCCAGCGAATACAGCCGCACCGATTCGCTGTATCGATGGGTCTCTCCATTACAGGTAATGACAATCTCCTTGAACACACGTTTTCCGTTCTCTACCAGATATCGCGTTTCACGAATTGCCGTTTCGCCGAGGGTTCGCACGGTTTCCGATTCCAATTCACGAATAATCTTCTCCCGGTTCAGGTAATCAAACAGGAATCCGCCGCCGGGTCGCAATACCCGTGAGATTTCATGAATAACCCGCTCGTTCTCTCTATCTGTCACAAAATAGCCGAACGAGGTAAAAAACATTAACACCGCATCGACACAACTCATAAACGGAAGATCCCGCATATCCCCACGCACCAGGACGGCGTCCTTTCCCAACCGCCTTCGTGCTGTGTTCAGCATCGTCTCCGAATAATCCAATCCGGTGACATGCCGAATCCCCGCATCGATCAGCCACGATGTATGTCGCCCGGTTCCGCCGCACAGGTCCAGAACTCGATCTTGCGGCTGAAGTCCCACCCAATCAATCGCGGCGCGGGATTCCCCCTCGGCATTCTGCCTGTTCCGATGCGGATAAACCTGGAGATACTCTTCATTGAACCATTCGGCCCACCAGTCAGGAGCAGAAGTGGCAAGGAACTCCGGTAGATCATGTAAACACTGAAATACGGCAATTGTCGTGTGATGATCAAAGGCCCCAGCAGGTGTTTCTCCGGTCAAAACGGCGGCAAACGAAATCCCGGCGCGTGCAGCGGTCTCCGCATCCGTTACGCTGTCGCCCACATAAAGCACCCGGCTTTTCTGTACTCGCAGTTTCTCTACCGCTTTCAACAGGCCCTGCGGGTCCGGCTTGTGACTGGAAACATCCTCGCCGCCGATAATGACATCGAAATAATGCAGCAGATGCGCTCGCTCCAGAATCCATTCAATTCGATAACGATATTTTGTCGAGACAATTCCCAACCGGTAACCGCGACTTTTCAACAATTCCAATGTTTCCGGGACATCCTTGTAGATAACGGTCATGTCCGCCATAATCTGATCGGCACGGGACACGAACAGGTTTGTAAATTCCCCGGTTCGGACACGGTACTCCTCACCCTGTAGAACGGCTAACGCATCCGACAGCGACAGACCGATGGTCCGGCATATTTCCGCCGACGACACAGGCGGTAGCCCCATGCAGTTGAATGCGTAATTCATAGACTCGACAATCCCTTTGGAAGAGTCCGCCAGGGTGTAATCGAAATCGAAGAGGAGGGCTTCATATTGGTTTCTTGTTTGATTCACGAAGATTTTCCTCAGTAAAAGATATGCGGTGTAGTTGTCTCCCTCCTCCTGCCCCTCTTCCGGCGAAAGAGGAACCTGCTCCCCTTGTGCACGGAAGTGTGAAGATGCGACATGTCATTGTGCAGCAATTGCCAATCCCTTCGGTAGTTGTTCGGTACGGCTTTCATAAAGATCGTCGTAGATGTTCCGCAGGCTCGGGTCGGGGTCCGCTTCCTCGACAGGGAATGAGATCGCCGCCAGCGCTTCCGTGACCGAGTAATATATCCCGGCTCCGATCCCGGCCGCAATGGCTGCGCCAAGAATTGTCGCCTCCTCAAAGCAGGCTATTTCGACTGTCCGGCCGGTTACATCGGCTTTCATTCTGTTCCAGAACGAATTCTTCTGCCCGCCGCCGATAACACGGAATTTGCGTGCGGAAACGCCGGTCTCTTTTTCAATCGCATCCAACTGGCGGCGCAACTGAAAACACAGCGCCTCCCACGCCGCGCGAGCGATATGCGACCGATCGGTAGTTGTACATAGTCCGGTCACGGCGCCCAGAGACCCATACGCGAAATATGGACCCATTCCGCCCACCCAGCACGGGAACAGGGACACTCCCTCACTCCCGGGCATTACTTTTGCCGCATCCGAGATCATGGCCTGATACAGCGTTTCGGCATCGGTTATGTCACGATAGAACTGCCGGCCGAGCCACTCAATAATTCCACCGGCGATCATCAGCCCCTGGAGAATCCACTGTCCCGGCAAAGCGTGGCATTCGTAATCCAGCCCGGCACGGTACATGCCGGGTGTCGGGTTACATTCATTTACTACGGCCGCAATAATTTCCCAAGTTCCTGTAATATCGATAAACGTGTACGGATCGCTTACACCGGCGCCCAGCGCCCCCAGCTCGCAGTCGTGTCCGCCGGTGACTACAGGAATGCCGACCGGCAGGCCGGTGCTTTCGGAGGATTCTTTTGTCACGGTACCGATCACGGTACCGGATTCGCGGATCGGGCACAGGCGGTCCGGCGGCATTCCGGAAAGCCCCAGAAGCCCCTCGGACCAGGCCCGGTTGCGGATATCCAGCGCCATGGTGGTAGACGCGATTGTCGCATCCGTAGCGCATTCACGCGACAGACGGTACGCAATGAGGTCCTGAACCTGTAGCCAGCGATACGCCTGATCGAGAGCCTCGGGGGCGTATTCACGCAGCCACATCCAGCGATGAATCGCATTAATCGGATACGGATGATAGCCGGTGATATCGAACAGTTCCTCGGGGGCTACCTGTTGCAAAAGCCGGTCGCGCTGTGGAACAGTACGAGAGCAATGCCAACTGATAATCGGATACAACGCCTTCCCGTGCCGGTCGATGGGAAGACCGTCCGTGCCGAATCCCGTAACCGCCACCGCTGCCGGCCTGCCACGCTCGGTCTCCTCCATACATTCCTTCAGGCAGGAACAAACTTTCCTCCACATTTCGTCCGCATCCCAGATCCACCAACCGCTCTCGCCGCCCGGTTGGGGCCGGGGGCCGTTGGGACGTTGTGCCTTGGCTGCAATCGTTCCGTCTGTGCGGAAAAAACCGGCTTTGATACCTGTTGCGCCAATATCGACTCCGACCAACAAGGGTTCTTCGTTCATCGCTCTCACTCCATGTCGAGAAAATCTATTTTTATCAACTACGCCCGCGAATAATCGTCCAGTCCCTTCGCGCTGTCCTTCGAGGTATGCACAAGGCACGCATCGCTACTTGATCCCCAGTTCCATGTCTTCCAGGACCTTAACATCCGCGTATTCCTCATCGTGATTGGAATAAACGCAATCCAACACAACCGGTATGTCCGGCAGGACAGTGAGAATGTCGCGTAGCGATTCCACCGATGAATGTCCTGCCGGATGTTCGTGTACACTCCACAGTTTGCCGGCGATGTCAAATCCAGGCATGGCAACGAGCCAAAGCCCTATATGATCCTTTACCGCCTTCAGTGAATCCCGCGCAGATGATTCTCCTGCCGATATGGCCGCGGTACATACGGCTATTCGAAGATTCGGAGCACCCACAGCCTCAATGTATTGCCGAGCTTCCTCGATGGAATAAGGCGGCTTATTGGGCGAAACCCGGAGATAAACGGTAATTCCCTTTTCACCGGATAGTCGACAGATTTCCCGCAGGCTATTCTCAAAGTCTTTCCGAGTCTGCTCCCGCGTATAGTTGGTCTCCGGCGGACGATGAAGCGACATGACCAGATCATGTGCCCCCAGCAATGCTGTCTTTTGAATCACATCACGGACCGCCGCCATGCCGGCCGCATACTCATCGGGCATGTTCTCCACGAGACGAAGATCGGGATACAGATTCAGACCGGACGACAGATCAACTACCACGCGGAGACTCTGACGATCAATCCAGCCGGCCTCTTCTTCAATTGTCCTTCGCTCGCGATTTCGCAGATACCGCCAATCGACCATAACGCCGTCCCAGTGCTCGAAAAATGTCGGGCGGCGCTGTACCGCTTCCTTTATTGATGGAATGTCTCTAAGAAGTAGAATACACTCTGTTGGAGTCTGCTGTAATGTCGTGTCGGAAATAACCTCGATATTTCTCTCCCTGGTGCGGACGCGAAAGATACGGACATCACCCCCGGCGATATGCGTTCCGTCGCCTGTCCCAATTTCCGAACCCTTAACCAATTCCGGCAGGTAACCGATCGCGTCCCTTTCCGATCGATCAAGAGGAGTCTCCTCGATTGCAAGAATGTCACCGCAGTGAGAAACGATTTCAAAAGGTTTCTGCTGATAAGAATTGTTGAACACACCGAGCAGGTAATCGCCTTCCCCTCTCCGGCATGTGACCCACCCCAGTCCGTCACCTGCTTCGAATAGTAATTGGTCACGCAGAGACTCGTCAATCAATGCCCGAACATGTTCCAGTAACGGATACGGTTTCGGTAACGGTGTGTCGATTTCACTCTTGACCGGACCTTCCCAGGCCGGTTTCGATGGAACTCCGTACAGACTCGCGAACACCGTGATATCGCCTTCGCCGCATTTAATCCTTGCAGCAACGGGCGTCTCGTCATGGAACGCCAGAACTTCCGAGGCCTCGGGGATCTCCAATTCGGTTAATTGGAACGGCTGTGTTTCCAGGTATTCCTGCTCATCAACTAAAACCCTCGTCCCCGCCGGGTACTCCTTTACCGGACCGGTTGCCCGAATCCCGCCGACACCCTGGGCGAACTTCCGCACATTTCCTGCGGTGATTACCAAGTGCCCGCCCTGTTTCACATACTCCTCAAGGCGATCTCCGATCTCCTGCCCCCCCTCTAATTCTCCTGTGACAACCACAAGATTATATCGCCGAAGAAGCCAATCGGGTGCGTCGCTGAGTATGCAATCCGCTGCGTCACCGTATGGTGTGGAGGTCAGAAATCCGGTTTCGTCGTGGTAATATGAGGAATTCTGGTATCCGGGATAGATCATGTCGAGTACCCCGTCTGTAAAATAGTCGCCCTGGCCGTATGGAAGATTACCCCACACACGGTAAACATTATCGGTATACAGGTGCCGCGGGAAGGACCAGCCGGAATAGAAGTCTTGCATTACCGCGATGGGAGTAATCATCACACCAGGCTCCCCGTTCCTGTTTATCCATTCTTGCGCGGCCTGTTGGATGCGCCCGATGGGAGACAGCGTGCCTTCGGAATCGAACCAGCCGTTTTCAAACCCGACGGTGACGGAATTGTAGAGAATATGGCTGTACAGAAGGCGTTTCAACAGGCTCAGGCTACTTCCTTTTGTCGGCCCGTATTCGTATCCGTCCGATTTCCCTTCCGGGCCATAAGTCTTCCATCCCCACCGATTGAACACGGAAGCATTCCCGAACCACAGTACACCATACTGCTTCCCCGCCCCGCGAATAAACGAATAATACACCTGGGAATTGGGCAATCCCTGGGCGGTCTCTGCGCCGATTAACGTGTATACCCCTTCTTTCAGAAAATGATGCCCGAAATTCAATGAGAGAAGAGCCGCCATCTTGTTGCCGAGATCGTTGCACATCCGCTCGAAGTGACGTTGGAAATTCAGGTACTGGTCACACCGCCCAGCCGATATCGGGACCATCATCGAGGCATACCCCCCGATGTAGCGTCCATCCTGCTCCCCGACATCCATCCCCAGCCAGCGCTCTCCAAGTTTCTGTTCCATTAACTCCAACACAGAGGGATCGACCGTAAACTGTTGCCAATAACCGCCCGGACCGGAACCGGGGACAAAGCCCCAGATATCGAACAGGTACAGATCCCGCCGTTTTATCGCATCGAGCAAATCGCCGAGGTTCTCTGCAAACAAAACAGGATATGAAGGCCAGATGACATCTCCGAGATTGTATGTGTTCGTGTATTTGTCGAGTTCCTCTTCGTAGCCGACAAGACGGCTATCCTCCGTAGCAAAACCCCGCAGGCAGGTAAAATGCGTTCGGTTGCCGAATGTCTCCCAGCTCGGCGGCTTGACATGGTGACGGTCATAATCCGGGTGCTGTCGGGGATCGACGGGGTGGATGTAAATGCGCACGCCGGGTTTCAGAGCCGCCGACTCTGTCAGTCCCTTCGCGGCGGACAAAAAGAAAAGCATGAGAATTAATCCTAAAATGTTTAAACGAACAGATTGTGTGGCGAATAAATCACTTTGCGGGGTTCTTGTCATGTTGTTAATCCTGTACTCCGGGCGGATATGAGTTGAGCGCTTTGCGTGGCTCTGTATCCCTTAAAGCATAGCACAGATGTTCCCTGTAGTGGGGGGCGGTGGATAGATCCGGGGGACTGGAAAGATTTCGGAATATGTCGCATGATTGGTACCAGTTTCCAACTGTGGAGGATTACCGATGAACGGCACACGCGCTTTGGTTCTGATCGTCACAATCGCGGCATGGAGCAGCCTGCCGGTATGGGCAAGCAGCGAGAATTCGGCGGTTTTCTTTGTCTCCAGGCAGGGCAGCGATGTCGGGTCGGGTCGGCCGGCCAGGCCCAATAGCGATGCGTCGGATGGCCCTTTTGCGACACTCCAGCGCGCGCGGGATGAAATCCGACGGCTTCGAAACACCGGGACCCTCCCGGATGGCGATGTGTTTGTTGTAGTCCGTGCGGGCACTTATTACATGCAGGAGCCGCTGCAATTGACCTCGGAGGATTCCGGCACAAATGATTCCCGGGTCGTCTATACCGCTTACCCCGGCGAGGAAGTCCGCCTTTGCGGAGGGCGTCCCGTGGGCGGATTCACGCAGGTTACTGACCCGGATGTTCTGAAGCAGATGGATGATGCCGCGCGAGTTCACGTCTACCAGACCGATCTCAAAAGCCAGGGTATCACCGACTATGGGCCGCCCGATGGCGGCGGACTGGAGGTATTTCACGATGACATGCCTCTCCGGATCGCGCGGTGGCCCAATAAAGGATTTGTTCGTATCGCAGGCTTGGTAGAGGAGGATGGGCATAGCATCCATGGGATTCCGGGCAGCAAGACGGGCAAGTTCTATTACGAAGGAGACCGCCCTCAGCGATGGCTGCGGGAAAAAGACCCCTGGCTTCACGGGTACTGGTTCTGGGACTGGTCGGATCAACGCCAGCCGATCGAGTCTATCGATTCAGATAAAAGGATCCTGGCCGTCAAACCTCCATACCATTCTTACGGCTACCGAAAGGGCCAGTGGTATTATGCGTTCAATATGCTGTCCGAGCTTGACGCACCCGGTGAGTATTACCTGGACCGGGAAACCGGTATTCTTTACCTGTGGCCTCCCACCTGGCTTGCTTTTAAACATATCGGTCCAACCGTTGTCTCTGTACTCAATAACCTCATTGAAATGAAGGACACCTCTAATGTCACCGTGGCCGGATTTACCCTGGAGGCTGCGCGGGGCACGGCTGTGCGCATCGAGGGAGGCAGGAACAACCGGATTGAGCGGTGTATCATGCGCAACCTCGGCGGTCAGGGCGCAGAACTGTCCGGGGACAATCACGGAGTTATCGGCAGCGAAATCTACCAGACGGGAAGAGGCGGAGTCAGCCTCCGCGGCGGCGACCGCATAACATTGAAGCCGGGCGGTCTCTTCGCCGAGAACAATCATATTCATCACTATGGCCGTGTATTCCGCATGTACCAGGCCGGGGTAGCCATAGAAGGCGTCGGAAATCGTGTCGCCAATAATCTGATTCATTCGGCCCCGCACATCGGCATCCTTTTCGGGGGTAATGAACACGTGATCGAGTACAACGAAATCCACCATGTCTGCTTTGAATCCAACGACGCAGGCGCGATTTATGCCGGTCGGAATTGGACCATGCGCGGTAATGTGATCCGTTGCAACTACATGCATGATGTAACCGGCTTTGAAAATCGCGGCTGTGTCGGTGTGTACCTGGACGACATGTTCGCGTCGGCCGATATCTATGGGAATGTTTTCCGCAAAGTAACCGCCGCAGCTTTTATTGGCGGCGGACGGGATTGCACGGTAGTGAATAATATCTTTATCGACTGTAATCCGGCGCTGCATGTAGACGCTCGCGCTCTCGGTTGGGCGGCGTACCACGCCGATGAGTGGATCAAGGAGGCAAAAGAAAAGGGAACCCTTTCCGACATTGCCTACAAAGAGGAACCATATAAATCAAGATATCCGAAGCTTCTTTCCATCCTGGATGATGAACCAAAAGCGCCCAGGGGTAACGTTATTGCGCGAAACATCTGTGCGGGTGGGGAATGGGATCGTGTGGAGGCCGTTGCGCGTCCTTACTTGACCATACAAGACAATTTGATCGGTGATACCCCCCATTTTGTAGATGCAGCGAAACATGACTTCCGGCTACAGGCTGACTCACCCGCCTTCGGATTGGGATTCAAATCGATTCCGATGGACATGATCGGTTTATTCAAAGCTAGAATTCAGGATCGGGGGAAATCAGCAAAAAAACTGGAACAGTTATTGGCGGGGCAGGCGGACATAGAGCAGATGGCTAAACTGGAAATCGGTCTCGCCAGGGAAGCACGTGACGAAAGAGACTATTCGGTTGCCGATGCACATTTTCGAAAGGCCGTTCAGGCGCTGGAGGACAGGGATATCCCCGATTCGGACTTGCGAATCGAGTGGGGAAATATGCGGATTGAGGCCGGCCGCTATCATGACGCTCGTTCGGTATTGAACAAAGTGGTTAAGAATAATCAGGCCGGACCGGAACGTCGCAGCATCGCGCAAATGCAGATCGGGCGATCTTTCGAATTCGAGCGGAAATACGGCGCCGCCATTCGCGCTTACGCAAAAGTAAAGGAGTTGCCCGGCATTCCAGCGCACCATGGCTGGGAAACGGATGAGCGCATTTGCGAACTCCGACGATTGAAAGAAGGTCTTCCGGCACGAGATCCGAAAGCGACACGGACACGGCTGGAACCCCTGCCGGAACCGGCTGTCCGTCTTTTTGTAAGCGCGGCTGATGGCGACGACACGAATTCAGGGTCTCAAGATAAGCCGTTTGCGACCTTCATGCGCGCCGTTGAGGAGGTGCGGAAGATCAAGCGGGCCGGACTTCCGAGAGGTGGAGTACACGTTCAATTTGCAGGGGGTACCTATCCGCTTTCTGCCTCGATAGAAATCACTTCGGAGATTTCGGGGACAGCAGACTCGCCGGTAGTGTTTTCTACAGCAGAGGGCCAGGAAGCGGTGTTTGACGCCGGTGCGCACGTTAGCGGTTTTGTCCCTGTAACCGATTCGGCGATTCTTGCCCGCCTGCCGGAGGAGGCGCGGGACAAAGTATTGCAGGTGAACCTGAAAGCGTTGAACATAACGGAATACGGCGGTCTTTTTTCGCGAGGTTTCGGCGCAAAAGAGCCGAGGAATGTTTCGCTCGAATTGTTTGTGAATCAGAAAGCCATGATCCCTGCGCGCTGGCCGAATGAGGGATTTGTCCGCACAGGGAAAATCATTGAACCGGATCCGGACCGGAAAGACAAAACCGGACAATTTATCTTCGATTCGCCCCGCATGGACCGATGGAAGACGGCCCGAGATCCCATGGTCTATGGCTACTGGTATTATGACTGGGCGGACGCAACGCTCCGAGTAGACAAGATCGATTTCGAGAAAAGAGAAATCACGACGGCGGACGGCGCGGGGTACGGTTTCAAGGAAGGTCAGCCCTTCCGAATGTTCAATCTGCTGGAAGAGATTGATATGCCGGGCGAATGGTATCTCGACCGCGAAACGGGTATTCTGTACCTCTATCCGCCCGGCGACCTCCGTAATGCAGATGTTGTCATATCGAGAATCGAGGACCCGCTGATTGCTCTCCGCGATGTGTCGCATGTAACCCTGAAAGGATTAACCTTCGGATCGGGACGGGGAGATGGGATGACCATAAAGGAGGGTGAGGCCTGCCGTGTTCTCGATTGTACGGTACGTTGCTGTGCCGGGACGGGGATTCAGATCAGCGGCGGATCGAACCATATTGTAATGGCGTGCGACCTGTATACGCTTGGGCGGGGAGGATTAAGCGTGAGCGGAGGAAATCGGCAGACTCTGACACCGGCCGGGCATGTCCTAGAGAATTGTCATGTCTACGATTTCTCGCGAATCGACCGCACATACACGCCCGCGGTGTATATGGACGGTGTGGGAATCCGTGTCGCGCACAATCGTTTCCATGACACCCCATGCCATGCGATGCGTATCGAAGGCAACGATCATCTAGTGGAATATAACGATGTCTACAATGTTGTGCGCGAATCGGACGATCAGGGGGGCATCGACATGTTTCTCAATCCGACCTATCGGGGGAATGTCTTTCGCTACAATTTCTGGCATGACATCGGCAGCGGACAGGCGTGCGGCCAGGCGGGGATTCGACTGGACGACGCAATTTGCGGGACGGTCATCTATGGAAATGTGTTTTACCGGGCGTCGGACGGTAATTTTGGCGGGGTACAGATTCATGGCGGCAAGGACAATTGGATTGATAATAATTTATTTGTGGATTGCCGTTTCGGCATCAGTCTCTCGTGCTGGACCGAGGAGCGGTGGGCCGAGTTCCTGGATTCGGATACCATCAAGGGATTCATAAACGCTGTCAAAGCGACGGAACCTCCGTACAGTACTCGGTATCCCGATCTGGCGCGATTGCGGGAGAATCCCTTTGTGAATCGAATCTGGCGTAACCTTTCGGTCAATTGTGTGAATTTCCTGGTCCGCGGCGAGGACAAACAAGACACATTGGACAATACGGTTACTCGCATCGACCCCGGTTTTCTGGACCTGACTTCCGGTAACCTTGCGTGGAAAGCGGATGCACCGGGCCTGCGGATATCCGGTTTCCGCCCGATTCCCATTGATGAAATCGGTCTGTATCAGGATGATCTCCGGAAAGAAATCCCCCCACGGTAATTCTTTCGAATGAAGCAAACACGGCGGAGGAGACAGGCTGTTCTCCTCCGCCGCGCGTCCCGGCAAACCAATCAGAACTCGGTGAATTCCTGATCGCTGTCCTCCTTGTGAGCGGATCCTCTCGGAGGCGGCAGTCGCAATTTTTCTGCGGTTGACCGGGGTGCAACTTGACGACGGTTTCCGGCAGAGGACGCTTTTGGCGTTCTTGTTGCCTCGTGAAACTCCGCTCCGATTTTGAATCGGGATATCAATTCCTGCATCATCTGTGCCTGGCCGGCGAGCTCTTCGCTGGCCGCGGCGGTTTCTTCGGAGGTCGCAGAATTCTGCTGAGTCACTTGATCGAGTGTGATGACCGCCTGGCGGATCTGGTTTGACCCGGATGACTGTTCCTCGCAAGCCGTGCTGATTTCCTGAACAAGTTGCGCAGTCTGACGGATTTTCTCCGCCAGGTTCTGGCTGGAGTGCGAAACCTCATCAATTGTCTGTGACACCTCCGCGATGCCGCCGACGATCTTTTCGAGGCTCGATCCGCACTGGTTGGCCAGGCCCACGCCGCCTTCGATTCGGCTCACGGTATCTGTAATCATTCCGGTAATCTCTTTGGCGGCCACCTGGCTGCGTTCGGCAAGTTTGCGGACTTCCACGGCAACCACGGCAAAGCCTTTACCCATTTCGCCCGCGCGGGCGGCCTCAATGGCAGCATTGAGCGCCAGAAGGTTGGTCTGGTCGGCAATATCGTCGATCACCTTAATGATCTCCGCGATTTTCTTGGAGCTCTGAGCGATATTGTTCATCGCGCCGACCATGCTGTTGACTGCCGTACCGCCGTCTTTCGCCATTTGCACGGTGTTGCCGCAGATTTCCACCGCTTTCACCATTTGTGAGACACTTTCATCCATGGCGGTTGCCGCGTCCCCGGCTATCCGCTCGGTTTCCTTGGCGTGCTGCGCGTTCTGCTCCACGGAGGCTGTCAATTCCTCAATGGAAGCGGAGGTCTCCTCCAGGCTGGCGGCCTGTTCTGTGGCAGCGCTGGAAAGATTCTGCGCGGAGGACGAAAGTTCCTCACTGCTGGACGCTACCTGTTCGGCGGCATCCTGGATCTGGCTCATTACTTCACGCAGGTTCTTTGACATGTGATTCAGTGCATCGACTAACTGACCGACCTCGTCTTTCTGTTCGACATGGATGACTTGAGTCAGATCGCCATCAGACACTTTCTGGGCAAAGTCGGCGGCATGTCGCAACGGATTGGCGATCCTTCCCGCCAGCACAAACGAGAAGAAGACAAAGGCGATTGTCAGGATGACAGCTGCCACCATGGTCCATATCACCATGGAATTCAGAGCGTGATCCACCCGAATTTGAGCGTCACGGAAATCATCCTCATAGGCTCCCACGCCGATCACCCAGTCCCATGGCGCGAAATAAGCAATGGCGGTCAGTTTCATACGGGGCACTGTCTCACCCACGTTTTTCCATGGATATCGTTCAAAAGCGACCTCTCTTTCTTTCAGCTTGAGGGCTTTGTCAATGATCGATTTTACGAAGTATTCTCCTTTAGCGTCTTGGGCCTCGTAAATGTTCTCCCCGTCGCGTTCTCCTTTGTAGGAGATGATGTACTGACCCTTCTGTTCACCGGTTCCGCCCAGGATGAAGACATAGCCGGTCTTCCCGACAACAATATCCATGATGCCTTTTCGCAGGCTTTCGACACTTTCTTCTTTTACGGCGACGCCCAGAATCCCGATAACATTCCTGGAGGAATCGAAGATCGGCTCGTAGGCGCTCACACACCAGTCACCCAGAACCTGCGCTCTTCCCTGGTACGATTCTCCCCGGATTGTCGCGGCCACAACCGGATTCGGTTTGCCGTCACGATCAATTGCCGGGATATACGTTCCAATCTCCCGTGTACCGTCTTGCTTCACAGCTGTCGTACTGATCCGGAGCATATTGCCGGAAGCGTCCATGCGCTGGAATATCGTGATAATACTTCCCACCATATCCCTGACGTCGTCCACAATCGGGTATCGTTTGGTGATGCTGTCTGCCTCGGCAAGCCAGGCATCCCCTGCCAGCATTTTCGGCAGAGTCACCTGTTGGATTGCCTGCGTATCCTGGTTGATCGCGTTCCACGTGCTGGTTTCCTGAGACAACGAAATCCCGCCGGTACGCCCCAGTACATATCGTGCGACATTCAGATCGCCGGCGACTTTCTGTTGTACCGATTCCTGTACCGCTCGGCACATCAGATACACGTCTTTTGCGATCTTCTCCGTCTCGTTCATGGCCAGTTTGTCCAACTCCTCGTTGACGCTTGCTCGAAGTCCGATCTTTTTGATTGAAACAACGGCCACGAGGCAAACGGCGGTCAACACAACAGCCAAAATACTCAGGAGCAGGATCTTGGTCTTGATGCTACGAATCTGGAACATCACTCAATTCTCCTTTCGGGCCTCTTCAGCCATGAGATTCTCTTCCGATATAGGAAAGCCTGATTCAAATGATAATCCGGCAATGGTCCAATTTGCCTGCTCCACGGATAAACCGGGAGTCCATTTTCGTTCCCAGCGTCTGCGCGAAAGAATATCCCATATCCAGGGTAGCAGAGACAAGAGGAAAAGGACACGAATTTTTATCCATGATCCGACGGCAGGGCAGGAACCCCGGTGTGGGGTGAACGACCCAAATTGTTCCATCGAGACTTTGTCGGACCTCGATTCTCGCTTGCGTGAAATGATCCCGCCCGTGAACGGGCGCAATCTGGAACGTTTCGTTCGCAGTTACCCTCTAACAATTTCATTGTACGGGAACATGGGCCGGAAAACCGGCGGGCGGGCGAGCAATTGCAAAGACACCTGAACCATCTGTAAAAATCAAACTGCCGGAGGGGGGACTTGAACCCCCACGTCCCGGAGGACACTAGGTCCTGAACCTAGCGAGTCTACCAGTTCCACCACTCCGGCAATTCGTCAATTCCTTGAAATCAACCGGAACTCCAACATTATAGGTCCAATCGCTCAATTCTCCAAGAGCGTCATGTTCCTTTTGTGCGCAGTCTGATAGGATAGATTTCGTATGTCCTGGAAAACGGTGGGCTTATGATGGATTTGGCTCAGAGAATCGGCCCGGAACGTCCCGACATTTCATGGGTCACCATCCTCAACTCCAGGCAGGGAAAATACCCCCAATGCGGTGAGGAATGGATTCGTGCCACCTGCGAGGCCGTTCGCAATGCGCACACTTCGGGTAAAGGGATTGTCACATCTCTGGCACTAAAAACTTGGGAGGTCTCCCTCTGGGCTGCCGGGGGCATAGGCATACCGGTCACTTTGGTACACCCGGTCGCGGAGAGGAATCCGGAAGCCTTCCTGGAACAGGTTGCAAAGAACTTTGCGCTCGATCCGCAACAACTCACAGGGTTGTTTCTTCCTGCTCCCCTCTCCAAACGCCAACCCAAATCCGGCTGGCCCGAGCGAGACCGATTGGTAATCTCTCTTGCGGATGAAATCTGGCCGGTGAGTCTCCGGCCGGGCGGGAATCTGGAGAGGCTGGTCCTCTCCAGCGGGAAGCCGGTCATCGAAACACATCGGGTCGCTTATTGTCCGATGGAGGGCTGCTGCGCCCAAGCGATCGAAAGGAGCGATCTGGCTGCCTGGACTTTCCCGAAAACCTGGCCCTATCTCACCCATTGGACACATTCATTCGGAGGTCCCTGGCCCGGCGAGAAACCTGCCGATTACTATGCCGACCTTGCCAAACCGGGCACAGGAAATCCCCGGTCCTCTCTTGCCACGCTCAAGCGAATCCTTGAAGAGAGACTCTTGCGAGGTTCTGCCGCAAAGATGCCGGGCGGTCAGAGGGCCATAGCGTTCACAGCGCTTCCTCCCGGTCCCGCAATGGAAACCATGCGCTATCGGAAACGGTTTCAACGATGGAACTATGAACCATACGGAATCGCCCTGGACCGGGAAATGCTCCTCTCGCTCGGCGCTCGACCCGTGACATACGAGAGCAGCGGTTCGACCGACAAAGGGAACCTCTTTGTTCAAGGCGGGCGGTCCGGCAGAGCGGATTGGTCGGTAGAGCAGGAATGGCGTTTCGCGGGCGACCTGGAGCTGTCGCAATTCGGCCCCGGACAGGCCGTTGTGATTCTGCGGAACGCTTCGGACAGAAAACCGCTGGAGGACTTATCTCCCTGGCCTGTTTTGGCGCTGACAGAGGAATCCTGAATCTACGGGAGTTATCGTCCCTTCACTGTCCAGGTTCGAGGATGTTCAGCAAAATACTGAAAAGAGGTCTCTGGAAAAACCTCTGCCAGGTGTTTGCAGAGGTTTTCCAGCCCCCACATTTCGCTGGTTCCGTGTTCAACAGTGAGAACGGCCACGCCCATTTCCGCCAGTCGCTCGCGGGTTGACCAATATGTCGCTCCGTCGTAACAAACAATCAGCACATCCGAGCCATACGACACCATCTCGGCATCCGGCCCCCCGCATCCGACACCGATGGAGGGCCGACTCACCTTTTTTTCGGGATCCCCGATCACTTGGACACTGTCCTCGCCGAGAGGTTTAATCCGGTCGGCGACATGTTGCGCAAACTCCCGTAGTGTCTGTTCGGGAATCTCATAAAGCCCATTCCAACGCCAATTGCTGCCGTCCCGAATCCGTTTGGTCAGCCCAAGTCCCTGCGCCCAGGAATCTCGAATGCCGATTTCCGGCCAGTTATCCCAGCTGTCATGCGCGCGGACAACCACCATGCCGGTCTCTTCCAGGAACTTCCGTTTTGTGATTCCAGGCTCTTTATCATACCAGTACCGGTCGGTCGGCAGGTGTTCCCAAAACAGAGGCTCGTGAGCCACCACCATTCCACATCCCGCCTTGTGGGCGGCCCGGAGCGTCTGAATGGCGGGTATCCAACATACCCCGACCTTCTCAACCTCACGTTCTTCCTCGCCAAAATAGACCGTATCCACCGTCTGGCGCGGATTCACCCAGGGACTGCTGCAAATCAGATAATGAAGAATTTTCTTGGCGTTAATCATGCCTTTCTCCCGGACGAACGGAATTTTTCCCATAGGATATCATAAATTCACATTGAAACATCAAATATCTCGGTATTTTCGAGAAGAATCCCCTGTTTTCGAGCGGATAGGCAGCGATTCCGCAAGTCGCGTATTTATGCGCATGATAACCCATGAAATCAGAAAGAATTAAGTAAGGTCAAACATAGATGGCCACGTTTTTGATCTCCGAAGCCTCCACCGAAACGATCTGCCGAATCGGGCACGCCCGCCCTGTGGGATGTTGAAAACGATGCCTTCCATTATCTTTATACCCACTCCCACCTCGATCATCCCTTCCGACATCACCCGAACGCGATTCTCATCTTCCCCTTACTCCTCCTCTCAAACCCCTTCTCACAATGCACCTCCACACACTTTCCAGCCCATGTTGCACAATCACCGGCGTTCTATCCCCCCATTTCCCTCCCCCCACCTCCCGCTGTATAATACCGACAGACTGAACCCCTCCGGGCGTAAAACAATGGATGACCTGCTTACCATGTTGAGCGTAATTGTCGGCCTGCTGAGTTTCTGTGTGGCCGGGTATATCATGGCGGTCACGGATTTCCGGCCAAAAAAGGCCATCCGCGATGAGGAACTGCCCGAGGCCATGGACTTGGCAGAACCGGTGATCACCAGGCGGGAGTTAAGCCTTTCGGAACTGGGGATCAATCGCTTCGGCGACCTTGCCGCCCTGCCCGCCGAGGAACAGCGCCGCATCAAGATGGAAGAGCATGTCCGCGAGTATAGCAGCGCCAATCCTCAAGACGTCGCCGGCGTCATCCGCAGCTGGCTGCAGGGATAAGACTCATTTCAACAGGATTGTAGTTCTCCTCTCTCCCTCCGAAGAACTGTATAACGGCTCCTTCTCCAGCCGGGAAATGGTCCGCGTAAGAATCCCCTGAATCGGCATCTCACCTCTCTATCCCCTCAAGTCCTATCAGTCCCAGTGGTCTCATTTGTCCCATTTTTTTCCTCCCCCTTTCGGTCCTTGGAGAGAGGGTCGGGGTAAGGAAAAAGCCTCCCGCCCCGAAAAACCCCCCTTTTCCCCCAAAGTTGTAATAAGTTGTCACGACTTCAGGCATTTCCGGGTTTACTCGGATATACTTTGTAGTGAAGACTGAAGATCCTTTAGAATGGGGGATAAAAAGATGAACGTACACCTGAAAAAGAAACGCATTATCATCGCATCGCCCGATCCGAAACTGGTTAATGACATCCAGAAGGTTGTTCGGCCGCAGGGGGCTATTGTCTTTCCGGCTTCAACCCCGGAACAGACCGTCTTTGATGCCGGGTCACGTCATGCGGATTTGCTGGTATTGGACGAGAGAATGCCGAGCCTTCACGGCAAGAACCTTCTGGTGGCAATTCGGATGGCCGCTCCCAACATCGCGCTGATGATCGTCTCGGAGCACCAGCACGGCTCTTGCACCATCGATGCCTCCGCGCGCGGGGCCGATGCAATCATCTCTCGAAACTCCGATGAGAACCAGATTCTGAACGCGGTTTGCCATGCGATGGGAATCCCCTGCGAGCGCCTTCCCGGTGTCGGCCCGTTCCACGGAATGAACATGGAAGAGGTGGCGTAACCGCCTTCATTGTAAGGACTTACAATTCTCATGCATTGGCAGAAATGCACGCACCTGGGGAACAGTATTTTAAATCGTGATGTGCTTGCCAGGAGGAATCATTTCTGCCATAATCCCTCTTAAGCATTAATTCCTTTATCCAATCTCATATCGCGGGCAGGTGAAAAGCAGAGTCTTATATCCTGAGTAACCCAGGAGTATTGTTTCGCATTCGATTATGACTCGATTTGGGCAGGGGAAGTGAAGATGGCAAATCCCAGGGAAATACGAGATCCTATCCATGGCTTCGTAAACAGGTCGGAAAAGGAAGCCGAGCTCATCGACACATCCGTTTTTCAGCGGCTTCGCCGGATCAAACAACTTGCCATGGCTCATCTGGTTTATCCCGGCGCGACTCACACACGATTCGACCACTCCATTGGCCCTCTGTGCCAACATTCCCTGAGACAACCTCCTGTGAGAAATTAGTGTAGAAACGGAGGTTAAAGATGAAGATGATAAGAAGACGAAAAGAAAGGTCGGAGGAATGCGATGGGGGAGTCCTGAAGTGGA
>Ga0116148_1000079_pt1 | contig 113797 bp, 87 predicted proteins | sample AD_UKC055_MetaG_FD_89786 | JGI IMG/M metagenome (GOLD analysis project Ga0116148, IMG submission 89786) | Active sludge microbial communities of municipal wastewater-treating anaerobic digesters from USA - AD_UKC055_MetaG | ecosystem: Engineered > Bioreactor > Anaerobic > Digestate | place: USA...
GAAGGTCCTCTTGACTCTCTTGACTCAGCGAACGTGCATCCGATTTTGTCATAATTACACATTCTACCCGAATCCATTCGTTAGTCAAGCCACATGCCTACTATATATGGTTTGGATTAGTATGTGGAGTCGCATGGTCTTTCCCGAGTATCAAGCGTGGGTCCGCTACCACCTGAATTGTCTATGAGAACAAGCGGTCATCCGGCAGAACAGGAGCGCACCCGGCGAGATTCGAACGCGCAACCTGTCGATCCGCAATTCGGATCAGTCCATTCTCAGACGGGAATCCACGGTAAAAATCGTTCGCGCCACGCGCTTGCTCCACAATCGGTACCTAACCGGCAGAGGAAGGCATCGCTGGGGCTTCATACCGGCGCGGGATAAAGAATTGCAGTTGCTCCTCACGTGAATACAGAATCTTTGATGATCTGTCGTAACGGCCTTCCAGCGGACTGCCCGGTCCGACCTCAATATCCAAAATGTCATACCGATCCCTCAAAGGCTGATACAACAAGGGAAGCCAGGTCAAGATGTTGCGTCGGTTGGTGATAACCAATGGGATTTGCTGGGTATTGAGAAGTTGATTCAGTTTCAGAAACATATTCAGGGCGCTGTATTTCTCGTATAGATTGGGATTTTTGTCGAATTCCGCGCGAAGACGGGCGATTTCCACTGCGCCATACAGGGGCGTGCGAGGATTTTCAGGTTCCTGCCGCCATGCATCGATTCTCGGCAACCCGAACTGTTTGCCCAATTCGCGTTCCAGGGCCTCATATTCGTGGTCGTAAGCGAAGGCCAGGATAAAATCATAAGGAAAATGCGCGGCCAACCGTCTGCCGGAGACAAACGCATAAAACGGCACGGCGATGATCGGATCGTCCGGCCTCGTGTATTTCTCGATGATATAGCGAACGGCCTGAACCTGCGGCTCAGGAAACTCCATGACCGACATGCGGTTCTGCATGGTCTGCACGATAAGCCATCCTCCTTTGACCCACAACGTCGGAATCAGGAACAGGACCACCAGGATGATTTTCCCCCAAGACAGAACAGGGGTTCTGCGAACCTCCTGCACAGTAGTGGGGATACCTACACCGATGAAAAAGGTTCCAAGAAAAAACGCCGAAAATACGGCAACAGCCGGCTCGCCCAGCGTGAAAATATACTCGACCGTGCCGCCCTTGGTCACAAACAGGATGGACCCAAAAGAAGCAATAGCCCACCACAACAGATAGACCCGATGTGGATTCTTTTCCCCCAGTCCCAGATACACCAACACGCCCAGAATCGCCAGGAGCACAAATCCCCCTTCAAACGCGACAATATCCCCATATTCCGTGGTCAGTTTGGAAGAAACATGCCGGACCAGCTCGCCGAGAGACCGCGTGGGGAATGTGCCCACCTGCCGACTCCAAACCTGGTCGAGATAATGGCCCTGGCTGTAAGAGTTCATAAGCATGAACAGCAGCAGACAGGGTATCCCCAATGAGAAAAGAAACGTCCAGAAAAACCCCGGTTGGGCCTGCGAAGGAGATTTCTTCCGAAATGGGATGAAGCGGGGACGGAACCGGTAAATGAGATAAACGATCTGCAGCGCCAGATACGGCACGGCCGTCATATTGGTGAACACTCCCAGGCTTCCAATCACACCGGAAAGAATCAGGAGCCGTCCGGGACCCTTTTTCTCAAGCGCCCTCAGAAACAGATAAGTCTGGAGACATTGAATGAAGATCAGCAAGTGTTCGGACTGGTAGCCGCGACTCCACCAGACCCCTTCGGGGAGCCAAATATAAATCACCCCCGCCAGCGCGGAAATAAGCAAACTTTTTCCAATCTGCCCCGCAATGGCCCAGACCAGCGCGCCGGTCACAATCCGGAGAATCGCCTGAAACACACGGACAACCACCAGCGATCCGCCACCGAGTTTTACCAGAATAGATCCGAGAAAAAGATGCAGCGGCGGCTGTGGCGAGGGCAGGTCTACATACAATTTCTCGCCTTGCGAAAGCTGCCAGGAAAGGTACAGATAATTCCCATCGCCGAAATCGACGTATGTCAGATCAAGGGCTTGAATGCAGCAATAAAGATAAACCAGCGCCGCAAGAACAAAAAGCAAATGATAGCAAGTCAGGTCGGCCGGAACGATTCGGCTCCATCGGGACCCGGGAGGCGCCGGTTTTTCCGTTTCGCGGGAAGGGAGATGGCTGTCGTCAACGGTAATATCAATCATTGGAGGACATGTTCCAGGTCTTCTCGAATTTCCGTCGAGTGTAGCGGGAAAGGAACAAAGAGCCAAGAAGCAGAGCACGTTGTCATTTCGACCGAGATTCCTCCTATTTGTTCAGAATAACAATGAAAGCAACAGCCGGACCAACCATCGAGCAAGACATTTGTTGGACAATGCACTAGGATGGTTCGGTGATCTTTATCATCCTGAGATGTTTCAATAAAAGGAGAAGCAGCGGAAGTAAAAGATGAGAAATCAGGCGGTTGTGACGTTTCAGCCGGAAAGAAAAGCAGTCTCAGTTCCGACCGGGACCCCCCTCCGGGATGCGATATCCAAAGCAGGGATCGACATGGAGTTTCCATGCGGCGGCCATGGGATTTGTGGGAAATGCCGAATCGATGTCAGGGGGGAAGTCAACCTGCCATCCGAGGAAGAGAGGGAGTTGTATACACCGGAGGAATTGGAGAAGGGGTTGCGGCTGTGTTGCCGGGTGGAGATTCTTGGACCGGTTGATGTGAGAGCGTTGCAAACACCGGCCAAAACGGATGTAATCCTCCAGGAAGGGAAGGAACCGGCGTACGAAATCCGGTCCCCTTTGCGCGCGGTGGACTTGGTTCTGCAACCGCCATCGGTGACAGATCAACGCGCCGATGAGGAGCGATTGCTGGAGGCTCTGCGCTCTCAAGGAATTCACGCTAAGCCTCTTCCGGGTCATCTGCTTCGCAATCTGCCCCGCCTTTTGCGAGAATCCAATTGGGCAGTCACAGCGGTTCTGTTCGGCGAGGACTGGCTCGCATTGCACTCACAAGGGACGACACAAGGCGTTTACGGAGTCGCGGTGGATTTGGGGACAACCACGGTGGTGGCATCCCTTCACGATGTCAAAACCGGTACGGAATTTGCTAAACATGGAATGACGAACAGGCAGGTTGTCTGTGGCGGCGATGTGATCTCACGGCTGAGCTATGTCCGGGAGAGAAGAGACGGCCTGGAAACGCTGCATCGCCATGCTGCGGAGACGCTGAACAGGCTGATTGAGCAGCTGGTTGCAGATCGGAAAGAGGAAATCTACGCGGTGAGCCTGGCAGGAAATACCATCATGCAGCAACTTTTTCTGCAAATGGACCCCACTCCGATCGCCTCTTCTCCGTTCGTTCCGGTTTGTCATCGCCCCTCTGTGTGGAAAGCGCGGGAGTTGGGAGTGAAGATTCACCCGGACGGGTGTGTCTGTGTCGCGCCGGTGATCGCCGGATATGTCGGTGGCGATATTGTGGCGGATATTCTTGCCGCTTCGCTTTATGAGTCCGACGAGACGCTGATAATGTTGGACCTCGGAACAAACGCGGAGATCGTGTTGACATATCAACATAATATGACGGCGTGCGCCTGCGCCGCCGGACCGGCATTTGAGGGCGGTGAAATCTCGCAGGGTATGCGTGCCATGGAGGGAGCGATTGAACGGGTCTGGGTAGAAAGAAACGAACTGCGTCTGGGGGTGATCGGGGATGCGGAACCGGCAGGCATCTGCGGATCGGGTCTGGTGGATGCACTGGCCCTGCTGCTCGAAACGGGCGTGGTGGATCGAACCGGACGGCTGCTGCCGCCGAAAGAATACTCCGGTCCCGACTGGCTTCGAGAGCGAATCAGGGAAAACGTTGAAGGAACCCGATTTGTTCTCTGGGAAAATAAAAAGAGTTCTATCTCTTTAACAGATAAGGACATACGTGAAATCCAGCTTGCAAAGGGGGCCGTAAAAGCCGGCATTAAGATCCTTTGTTATGAACAGGGAATCACGGTCGATAGAATCGACAGAGTCTTAATTGCCGGTGCGTTTGGAAGCCATTTGCGACCGGAATCGGCGCTGAAAGTTGGCCTGATCCCGCCCATGGATATCGAAAAAGTGAACTTTATCGGGAATGCGGCATGGGTTGGCGCAAAAATAATGCTGTTATCGGAGCCTGGAATGCGACGTTCACGAGTCATTTCGGAAAAAATGCGCTATATTGAGCTGTCCGGCAGGATGGATTTCCAATCCGAATTCGGTCTTTCAATGGGTTTTGATGATAATTGGGAGTATTTCGGCGCGATTTGAGATCGGCCAAATGAACGAAGAGAGGTGAACAGGACCCTTTTTATGCCCGATGTGGCAATTTTCCGCGCTCATTTTCGGCATAAAGGGCCTTTCGTTCTTGACATGAAGAAAGATTTCTACTAAGAATAACTGGTCTGAGGATGTTCATGGCAGACGGACAGGTATGTTTTGATGGTCAACTCGAAACAAAAGATCCCTAAGGATATAGCCGAAAGGGGGTTTGATTCATTGAACAAGCAACGAGCAACCTACTCTCGTGTCGGCCGCTTGCGACAGCTTGGTCTGGTCCTGGTGGTTGCAATCAGTTTCGTGAATCCAAGTGTGTATGGTCAGTCGGAAACCCCGACGTCGTTACCGAGGCTCAATTTCCCCGATGCGGCGACCTTGAATGGTGTCGCCGCATTGGACGTTTATGGGGGAATTGGATTTGCCCGTTCGGTGTCGGGACCGGATTTCTTCGATGAATTGTGGATCGCGCAACGGATACCGGTCACGGAAGATTTCCTCGCGTACCCGTTTTTCTTCGGTTTCGATATCCAGCGCGACATGGATTTTGTTGCCGATCCCAATGACAATGTTGTGGGCGTGATTGTGGCCGATGGGTATGGCGGCGTGCACACCTACGGGGAAAGCCCGGCTGCGACGCCGCAATTCCGGACCGGTGTGCCCGATTTCCATACTCGAACAGGGGTCTATAACGCCTCGCATGATCCCGATGTTTTCCTGCCCTATTTCTTCCCGTGGGACCTCGTGCGGGATCTCGAAATCGCCCCGGATTGGCGCGCAGCCACCAATGCGTACCAGGGGTATTACATCCTGGATGGATTCGGGGCCGTTCATTACGTCAATAACCCCGAAGTGCTGGCGATGATCGAAACCGAGATCAACAACGCTACACCGGACGAACGGAGAAACGATCCTCTGGTCGGCACAAAGAATTTCTTTAATGTGTTCGGCTTCCGTCCGATGTATCGTCGGCATTATGTGCCAAGCCAGGAAGTGTTCGATGCGAACTACGATCCCAATCCGGCTCAAAATCCCGACAAAGTGAAAGTGCGGGAGTATCTGAGCCATGCGCCATGGGTTGCCTCCGAATTACCGCAGACCCCGAATCATCGGCATCCATATTTTGCCAAAGACCTTGAGGTCTCTACGCGGTTCTTCTCTATCTCCACCAGCCATGTGTCAAGTTCAATAGTTCGGAAGATGGCTGCCACCGGGCTGGGAGTGCCCGATTCCGCCTTGAACACACCGATTGCGATTCCGCTGGATCGTGCGCAGATCAGCAGCACGAATTACGGTCGCGATGTGGCGTTGACCAATGGGTATTACCTCCTCAGCGGGCTGGGAGTCGTCCACTCCATGCTGGAAGATGGGAACGGCAATCCGGTTCCGGCCCCGTGGGAAAATCCCAAGAACGGCATGTTCGATCCGAGAGTGAATGCCCCCTACTTCGGATTTGATATAGCGGAGGATTTGGAACTGTTCCCGAACGGGCTGGGATACGCTCTTCTGACCAGCTATGGCGAGGTTTACCTGGTTTCCGCACCGGGGGCCGATATCTGGAACAGTTTCGATCGGACTTCGTTCTCCAATACCGACCCATCCACGATGGCTCCCTATTTCGGATTTGATATCGGACGCGGACTCAAGTTGGTCGCTTATGTGGACCGCACGAATTACGGAAAACCCAATATCACGTCTCCGAGTGTCGATCCGAGACACGGGAAAATTGTGGGCTATTATGTGATTGACGGATTCGGCACGGCGCACGGTGTTGGGAATGTGGCGAATCTTCCCCTGGATGGCTCAGGGCTGCCGCTGTACAACGGCGATCTGACAACGGATATCGAGATCTCACCGGTGTTTCGTCCGATTACGGACAGCACGGCCCTGTTCGAGACAACGCTCAGCCAGACCATTTCGCCGCTGTTTTACCCGGTGACAGACAGCTCGGCAAGTGGAGGGTTTGTCCTCGGCCTTTTCTGACATAAAGACAACGTTTGTCACCGATCAGAACGCTGAAAATCGGGCGGGTCCCACAAAGACCCGCCCGTGTACTTTTTCAGGGGATGTTTTTCTCGTATGATGAAAAGAACAACCCATCTTTCCAGGGAGTGACAAGCAATGACCAGCGAACGGATTCGGGGGGAAGGACTCACATTCGACGATATTCTCCTGTTACCAAATTATGCGGAGCTCCTGCCGAGTGAAATCGATACCAGCGTTGCCCTGACCGAGAAGATTCGGCTGGCGGTTCCTCTTCTTTCCGCCCCGATGGATACCGTGACCGACTCCAGGCTTGCCATTGCGCTGGCCCAGGAAGGCGGACTCGGCATCCTGCATCGGAATGTTTGCCCGGAAGAACAAGCGAAAGAAGTGGATCGAGTCAAGCGTTCCGAAAGCGGGATGATTGTCAGTCCGATCACACTTCCTCCCACCGCCTTGATCTCGGAAGCCCTTGAGATTATGGCCCGGTATCATATTTCCGGAGTGCCGATCACCAAGGGGACAAAACTGGTCGGGATACTGACTAACCGTGATTTGCGTTTCGAGACGGATACAAGCAAGAGGGTGACGGAGCTGATGACACCGCGCGAGAAGCTGGTCACCGCGCCGGTTGGCACAACGTTGGATAATGCCGTGACATTCCTGCACGGCCACCGAATCGAAAAGCTTCCCGTTGTGGACGATGAGAATAACCTGGTCGGTTTAATCACCATCAAGGATATTGAAAAAAAGCGGCGGTTTCCGAATGCCGCGAAAGATTCCATCGGAAGATTGCTGGTCGGTGCGGCAGTGGGGGTATCCCCGGCAGATCGGGAAGAGCGGCTTCCGTTGCTGGCGAGCGCCGGTGTGGATGCAGTTGTTGTGGATACGGCCCACGGGTTCAGCAAACGAGTCGGCGATATGGTGGAGTTCATCAAATCGGAGTATCCGCAAATTGTGGTGATCGGAGGGAATGTGGCGACGGGGGAGGGCACGAAATACCTGGTTGACCGGGGGGCGGATGTGGTTCGGGTCGGAGTCGGTCCGGGTTCGATCTGCACAACACGTGTGGTCACCGGAGCCGGTGTGCCGCAAGTCACCGCCATTGTGGAGTGCGCCAAAGTTGCCGACACCTGTGGTATTCCAATTATCGCAGACGGAGGGATTCGGTTCTCCGGAGACATCACCAAGGCCATCGCCGCCGGCGCAATTGCTGTGATGATCGGGAATCTCTTTGCCGGAACGGAGGAGGCCCCCGGTGAGACCGTGGTGTATGAGGGACGCACGTTCAAAGTATATCGCGGCATGGGTTCTCTCGCCGCCATGAAAGAAGGGAGCGGCGACCGATACGGGCAGGGAACCATCACAGACCAGGGCAAACTGGTCCCGGAAGGAATTGAGGGTCGTGTTCCGTATAAGGGAAGTCTCTCCGCCCATGTGTTCCAGCTGGTTGGGGGTCTGCGATCCGGCATGGGGTATTGCGGAGTGAAATGTATTGAAGAGTTGCGCACAAAAACTCAATTTATGAAGGTCACCGCTAACTCATTGCAGGAAAGCCATCCTCACGATGTCGCGATCACCCGCGAAGCGCCGAATTACCGGCGGGGGGGATTTTAAACTTCTCGAGTTATCGCTCGGTAGTACAGGCGTCTCTGTCTGTCGACCGTTCCTGTTTCGTTGAACCCATGATCACCAGATTTCTGCGCGTGAGCCATACCGACGCCATCAATAAAAGCAAAACCCGGACCAGCACGAACCACCCGATCTGCTCTGCATCGGATGTGCCGAAACAACCGCATTCGATATCCAGCCCCTGAGAAATCGCCCACAGGATCGCGGCAAGGAAAAGCATAACCAGTGCTGTGGCTATGAATCGGGAGCCTTGTCCGTTGGAAGAGGAAAACGAGCGGTTGCGTAACCAGGCGGCCCGCCTGGAACGACGTCTGAAGCAGGCGGATATTAACAGGCTCGTCAGGCAATTGCTCAGGGTCCGTCGGGTCTTGGGATGCTACATCGAGAGTATGTAACCCTCGAGAGAAGTGCTGTGTTCCCCCATGACATCCCGACGGTCGATAAAGGGGTATAAGGAGTTATCCATTTTCGCAATAGTTGAAGGCAGCGGTAATCTGCGTCCGGCAGGAAAGAATTTACGTTGAAGTGGAACGATGCCAAGCCAGGCGCTATCAAGAAAGTCCTTTGCGGACACCGTGAAACCGTCTTCTCAGTGACTGACAACGGCCAGGCTCCGGTTCTTGAAGTAGAGTTACTCTGCGTGGCCAGCCCCGGGTTTCGCCACCGGCGAGCTGCTCCTTGAACTCGACAACCCGTCCGCCCCACAGGTTACAATCCCCTATTCCTACATGGTCCGGAAATGAAAAATCCACGTCCCCGGTCTGTACAGTCCCCGAGGACAGGGAAAGGGAGAATTGGCCTGGATTCCGGTTTGCGCCGGAATGACGGGGACGGATTACGTCTTCATCACCCCTGGATCCAGGCCCATGTACAGTGTCCCGGTGTCCACCGGAATACCGAGGACCTTGAGCGCCATAAACAGCTGCATTTTGTGGTGAATCTGGTGTCCGTACAGGACTCCGATACTGAGCATCTCGATGGTCCCCTTCGCTCCCCAGGGCGTTTCCGCCAATTTGGTTTCAAAATCCGCCTGGCTGAGCGACTCATACGAATCCCGGACTACTTGATGCGCCTGCCGGATCTTCTCCATCAATTCGCTCTTGCTCGCACTGACCGGCTTATCCCGGTCCTCGGAGTGCATTGGCCACTCGCCACTGACAAGGTTCCGACCGAGGTACTCCATCGAATCGGCCAGATGCGCCAGCAATCCGCTCAGGATCATCGTGTTGGGGATCGGCGATGTGTACAGCCGGTCGTCCGGAATCAGGGACGCCAGTTTCAATGTGGGTTTTTCCAGAGCATTCATCAATGACACGAAATCTTCTTTTTTCATGGCGATTCCTTTCGGTCTGTAATTTTCAGGCGGGGCGCAGGAGAGTGTCTGAAAGAATCCTGGAAAGAAAGCGCCCGCCTCTCCGCCAAGATTGTCGGAAATACAAAGGAGGTTGAATCGACTCGACTTGTCAACCCCAGCCTTGAGCGGGCAATTCCGGATCTCTTGAGACAATCTCGCAGGTCGCCTCTTTTAAGTATACCGCGACAGGGAACCCTGCGGGCAGGGTTTCACACCTCCCTCGAAATGCCGCTCGCCTGCTTTCCGTATGCTCTTCTGATAATGTATAGAAACCTCCTCGGTCTTCAATAACAGGAAGGAGAAACAGAAAAATGCGTCGCGTATCGGTCGTTTTTCTTTTGATGGTGTGGATCGCCGGGTCGGTTTACGCCCAGTTCGCGGTAAACTGGAATGAAAATCGCCTGTCGAAAATCGAGAGTTTTTCATCCCGGGACCGTATTGTAGGAACGTACTATTTCTATTGGTACGATTATCCCGATGAGCATTTCTATGATGACGGGGCTTATCAGGATGATGCCCTGCAGGATCATTTCCCGGAACCGGAGATGGTGAGCTATAACTCCGTCGCCTGGCATGAGCGGGAACTTGCGGATATCGCGGCAGCGGGAATTGATTTCATCCTGCCGGTGTATTGGGGAACATTGGATAACTATTTTTCCGTCGGCACGTGGTTCAGCGTGCGCGGCCTCGGACCGCTTCAACGGGCCATTGAAGAACGCCAACGTCGGGGGGAGCCTGTCCCGAAAATCGGTCTGTTCTATGACACCTCCACCCTTCTCGCGGGAGTCCGCAGAAAATCCGGCGAACCGGCGAAGCCCGACCTCACTGCGCCGGAAGGAAAAGATCTCTTCTATCGCACCATCCGGGATTTCTTTCAACAGATTAAACCCGAACACTGGGCGGCTATCGACGGAAAACCCATCGTTGTGCTGTACGGGTCCGGATTCGCCTCCGGGCACGACCAATCCACTGCGGACTATGTGTATGAGCAGTTCGCATCCGAGTTTCACGGTATTCGACCGTATATCATCCGAGAGGTTTCCTGGAATATGAAAACGGAGAACGTCTACGCCTGGGGAGCCGCGCTGGACGGGCCGAGTTTTCACGGGGTGGCGTGTGTCGGGCCGGGCTATAACGACAGCGCCGTTCCCGGGCGCTCCACCCCCATCCGCGATCGTGAAGGAGGCAATTTCTACAAATGGGGATGGCTGCAAGTGTTGCGCAGCGATGCCCGAATTGCTCTCATTGAAACCTGGAATGAAATGCACGAGGGAACGGATGTCTGCCGATCCGGAGAATACGGAGATCAATACATCCGTTTGACGGCGGAATTCGCCGACAAGTTCAAGAAGAACGAACAATCGACGGAGCAGATTGAATTAAAATATCCCGATCCGCTACCGAGACCGGGGTCGCAAATCGGGAAAGAGTATGCAAACGCCGAATCTGTACAAATACTTCTTGAGGACGGTCTGAAGGAGCAAGGGCTTTACCTGGTACGAGGTCAACCCGACGGGCCGGTGTCTATCGGCGAGCGGGCCGGGCGGTCTTGCCTGTTTTCACCTGAAACAAAGAACACCACGTATCTCTATTTCTCCATCGCCGATCCGTTTTCGTTTGAGGAACAGCGTCCCATCGAGATTCGGGTGGCTTATCTCGACACGGGATTCTCGCAATTCCTTCTGCAATACGATTCGCACGACCGCAAGGCCACCCTGAACGGCGTGTATAAAGACTCGACTGTTGTTCGCTGTGAGAATAGCGGTGAATGGAAAACAGCGAGTCTTTCATTGACGGATGCTCGATTTGTCAATCGCCAGAACGGGGCCGCCGATTTCCGTCTCGCAATTTTCGCGGGATCATTGGCGGTCTCTGAGATTTCGGTCCGCAAAAGTAACTGAAATACTTTCACAGAGATCCCTCTCTCCATTCTTGGAGAAAGAGCCGGGAGGTGAGAACAGCCGCATCGTCATCTTGCCGGCGGATTTCGGTCATCGTCACAAACCGAACAGAACCAGGATTCCGAGTGGGATCGTGTAATAAGCAAAAACATGGAACCGTTCTTTCCGAACCAGCAACACCAGAAACCAGAGAAACAACAGACCGGAAAGAAAAGCCATCACGGTTCCAGCCAGCGCGGGAATCAATGCCACTTTCCGGGTTGTTTCCATGGCCTCCAGGAGTGTAGCGCCTGCAATCGCCGGAACCGATAGAAGAAAGGAGAACCGGACCGCCATTTCCCTCCTCACACCGAGCATCAGCGCCACGGCAATCGTTGTCCCGGAACGGGACAGACCGGGGATAATCGCAAATCCCTGCGCCAGACCGATCTTCGCCGCTGTCTTGAATGACAGATCGGACGGGTTCAACTGCTTTCTCGGATTCTTGGCCGCCAGCAAGAGAACCCCAGTCATGATGAGTGCGAATCCCACCGCCGGCAAGCTGTCGAACAGCAATTCCAGGATGTCCTTAAATATCAGCCCAAAAACCCCGGTTACAAGAGTTCCGATTAGAATATACGATAGAAAAGCAACCGGCTCACTCAGTTTCCTTTCCTTCTTCTGGGCCTTGAAATAAGTCACGTATTCCTTCGGCGCGTCCAGGAGCGCTTTCAGCAGAACCTTCAGATCCGCTCGATAGAACAGCAGCACCGCAAGCAGAGTCCCCACATGCAACAGGCAATCGAAAAACAGGTATTGCGCCCCGCCCAGAAGCCCCAGAAGATGCTCCAGGATTTTCAGATGGCCCGAACTGGAAATCGGCAGGAACTCCGTCAGCCCCTGCACAAACCCCAGAATAACCGCTGTCGCAATAGTCAATTCCCCCGATATTCTCTTTTTCCTTTTCTCCAGGGACGGAAGATTTGCCGGACTCTCATATCGTTTCTCATTGGTCTCGTGAAACATCCCGTTCCAGGTGACCTGGGAAGGGAACGGCGAATATCGGAATCCCGAAAGCCACTTATGTCGAATCCGGAAATCGACCGGATGCCACAGAAATACCGCCGCACAATCCAGGCGAAGCAAATCCTCTGCTTTTAGATACAAGCGGCTCCGGTCCCGGAATCCGGGAGTCATATCCGACTGTTTCACAATCTCATCGTAGTCGGGATTTGCGTATCGGGTCACGTTGCGCCCCCCCGGAACTCCTTCCGGGATCAGGAAAATCGAGAGCATCTCACGCGGGTCCGGTGACAGGGTATTCACCGAAAGGATCGCAAGATCGAAATCACCGTTCTGCAAAGATTGTCCGTACTCCGGTTGTTCGAGAAGACGGATATCGAGGGATACCCCAATGCCCGCCATATCCTGCCGGATGTGTTCCGCAGTTTGGCTGAAAAGAGTCCCGGCAGGCGAGATCAATATCAACACAGGCCAACCGGAACCGAGGTTCTCATCTGGCGAAAGCGGTATTTCCGGCAAGCGTGAGACATGGGAAACATGGATCAGGTTTCGAGGCAGCAGTCCTTCGCACGTAACCACCAAATGTGCCCCGATGTCGTTCGCGATCCGGCTGGGATCAATTGTCTCCCTGACTTTCCGCCGTACCTGAAGATTCTGAAATAGCGGTTTTCTGAAATTGAATCCGAGCAGCGTAGTAGAGGGATGTGTCGCCGAAATAATCTGCTCCCGATAAGCCGGATTCTGGAGCCACTTGGCTCGCTGTTCCGGAACCAGGTCAATCAACGCCACGGATTCATTAAGAAAAAGCCGTTCGATCTCTTCCGAATCATTCACAATCTGGAACCGGAGTCGCTCAGTGCGGATGAACGCGCGCGCGGGATGGTTTTCTTTGGCCTTGAGGACAATTTCCCGTGTCGGATCGATGGATTCCGGTTCCCAAGGCCCGCTGCCCAACCGAGCCAGTGGAAACTGCGCCGTGGCATCCCCGATAGCTGCCTCGCTTTCCGTCGCGGGCAGAATGCCTGCTGCCGGAAGTGAGAGGCTGTGCAGAAACGGCGCATAAGGATCGGTCAGCCGAAAACGGATTGTGCTGGAGTCGATCTCTTCGATCCCCACAATCCTATCGAGGGCAATCGGGTCCGCTGGGAGATTCTTGATCTGATCCTCTTTCGCCCTCGCAAAATCCGATGCGCCCAGGATGGGCTGAATCATCCACCCATACGGCGATTGGGTCAGCGGATCCATCAGCCGCTCGAAGGAATACCGGATATCCCGCACGGAAACAGGCCGACCATTCGAGAACCGGACCTTGGGATTGATCTGGAAGGAGAATACCAGTCCGTTCGGCGCGGCAATTTGACGCTCCAATTCCAGATCGGTCCAATCTTCCGGGTTTATGCCCGCCGGGCAATCCGGTTCGATTACCAATTCCGGATCCAGGACTCCATCAAGATTGAGCCGGACAAGGCGGCTATACAGAAGCGTGCAGAGAATCCGGTCGAGCTCGCTGTCACAGCGTGCCGGGTCCAGGGTAAGAGGCTGAGGTAAAAAAGCAAATGTCAGTTCGCTTCCTTCGGGCGGTCCCGAAGCGCAAGCCGCCAACAGAACAAGACTGACGGCAACCGTTGCCGACCAAAGCCGCGTCTGCAAACGTGAGCGCATTTTGGTCCGATCTTCCGGATTCACAAAAGTATTCTCCGACAACTCATAGAACAAAGGAGGCCATTCCTGCACGGCAAAGCCCCAGTGCGGGCTTGAGTGTAGCACAATGACGGAAAAGCAGGCGTGTCCACCCTGCCTGTTATCCCATTAACTGGCATTGACCGTTTTGGAAACCCTTGATACGCTGCCTGTAGATCGATAGTTGGGTCCTTAGCTCAGTTGGTTAGAGTGCTTGCTTGACATGCAAGAGGTCACTGGTTCAAGTCCAGTAGGACCCATATCGAGGAGCAAGCTGGACCGTATGAAATGGACCCATTCGGGGATGAGAACTGTTCCGGGTGGGTCGATTGCGTATGATCGATTCCTGATGTAAAATATTGTTGGCAGGTCGGGTACCGAGATCCGGTCCCGTTGAGTAGTATAGCATTCATAAAAAACACCGGGCTCAAGCCCGTTTAGACCATAACAGGATCGCAGGGGGACGCCGCGATTAGGGGCCGAACACGTACCGATTTTCGCCGGGATCGATTCCGAGATACTACTCGTGTGAACGAATTGATCCGGGACAAGGAAGTCCGGCTGATCAATCAGAACGGCGAACACCTTGGGATTGTTCCTATTGCGAAAGCTCTCGGGTTGAGTGTGGAAGCCGGGCTGGACTTGGTTGAGGTGGGCGCGAAGTCCATCCCACCGGTTTGCCGGATTATGGATTACGGCCAGTACAAGTACGAACAGGCCAAGAAACAACGAGACGCCAAGAGAAAACAGCGGCTGATCACTCTGAAGGAAATCAAGCTCCGACCTCGGATCGATCAGCATGATTACGAGTATAAAATCCGTCACGCACGGGATTTCCTGGAACACGGAGACAAGGTCAAATTCGTGGTCCAGTTTCGCGGGAGGGAGATTGCGCACAAAGAGCTGGGTCAGGCCGTTATCAATCGGGTCATCGAAGACCTGAGCACGGCAGGCCAACCGGAAGCCGAAAGTCGGCAGGAAGGTCGCCTCTTAACTTTGGTGATGACTCCTCTTCCCTCGTCCCGACGAAAGAAAAAGCCGGAGGACGAGGAACAAAAACCGCAAACCTCCTCCGAGAAATCTTCTCCTGAAAATCAGGAACAAGTCGCGTCCTGAAGGCGGGATTTTTTCAGGGTGGCTGCAAACACAGGTACCTCCTGAAAAGGTCTTTATGTCTCAGGAAAAAAGGAGAGTCGAAGTGGCTGGTAAAGTCAAAATGAAATCGCACCGGGGAGCCTCTAAGCGCTTCCGGGCCACCAAAAACGGAAAGATCAAGCGCGAACACGCTTATCTCAATCACTTGCGTACCTGCAAGACAAGAAAACAAAAACGCCGTCTCCGCCGGCAAACCCTGGTCAGTCAGAACGATCTGGCACGGGTTCGGCGTATGATCCTCAGCTGAACTCAGCTGAATTCCACCCCTTTGGAGTAGTCCAATGCCACGAGCCATGAATCGAGTCGCCTCGCACAGGCGACGCAGAAAATTGATCCGGGAATCAAAAGGACAACAGGGAGGACGTCGCAACCTGCTCTTCTCTGCGCGCGACGGACGCCAGAAAGCCCTGCAATATGCTTACCGCGACCGGAAAAACCGCAAACGTGAATTTCGCGGTTTATGGGTTACGCGAATTGCCGCGGCGGCAAAACTGAACGGGATGTCCTACAGCCGCCTGATGGGATATCTTCGTAACGCAGGAATCGACGTTAACCGCAAAATGCTCTCCGAACTGGCCATTCATGATCCCGACGGATTCCGTCGGTTGGTCGAGCAGGTAAGCCCCGCCGGTTGATTGTTCTCCCTGATCTTTTGATGTTTTCCATCCGGGCCGCTCTCGTTCGGGAGCGGCTCGTTGCTGTCTTTTTCAGTTCTGCATCGACTGACATCGGATTCCGGTTGATCTTCTGCGGGTTGTCCAATATAATAACATCATATTAAGACATCATTGGGTGAGAACAAGGAGAATTTTCAGATGGTTCGTAAGACCGGTTTTACTTTGATTGAACTGTTGATTGTTGTGGCTATTATTGGGATTTTGGCCGCAATTGCCGTGCCGAATTTCATGAATGCGCGGACAAAAGCCACGGTCGCCAGGGTGGTCAGTGACCTGAAGGCAATCACGCAGGCCATGGAGATGTACAGAATCGACCGAAACTCGTACATCAATGAAAACGAGAGCTATTGCCCCCCGAAAGGTAATCCGACGGCCGAGTGTGGGCTGGCCTGGCTGTCCCAACTTGGCTACATAGGATCCATTCCCGTGGACCCTTTTGAAAACAAAGCCGTAACAGCCAGCGGCACAACGGGCGTCGATATGTATGAAGTCTCGGTCGCTCCGGCTCAGCCAAACCCCATCAAGAAGTTCTACAACATCAGTTCACGCGGCCCCGATCAGGATGAGGACATGGGAAACCGAACGGACCTGATGCTGGGGGCTGTCATCACTTCCTATAGCCCCAGCAATGGAGCGAACAGCGACGGGGATATTTATATTTTCGGCGGAGATCCGAGTGTGCTTCAAGGTCCGCTGATTATTGACGGCAAGACCTATACTTGCAGCTATCCGGCCAACTCCTGGTTCTGATCCCCTGCGCAGACCTCAAGGGACAGCCATAACATTGCCGCTCGCATACAGGACCGACAACGATCCGTCCTGATGAGCGGCCAGGGAGACCCCTAACCCTTCCATCCCCTCGCTCTTCCCGAACGGACGAACCGGGGGACGGAATGGCGGCTCGGCAATAGTCCAGACCTCTCCGTTCCGATTCAGGATGCAGAGTCCCCGCCCCAATGGGTCGATTTCCAGGTCCAAAGCCATATCCGAACCCCAGTACGGCGCATTCTCGGTTTTCACGGCCCAGTATTCGCTGTCAGGCACATACTGGGCCATGGGAAATCGCTCGCCTTTCGCAAGGGCATGGATCGCACCGTGAGTATCCAGCAGATACCATCCGCGCCCATCCGGAGAAATCTCCAGGTCCGCTACGGTCGCGGCATGAAACAGCGGTTCCTTCGGGATGGGAAATCCTTCCGGCAGGGAGCCGATCGCGAAGAATTCCCCGGTCGAACCGATTCCCACTGCGCCGTTGCTGTTCGGGTGGCGTTCAACATCCACCAGGCGTTCTCCCGGCGAAAGGGAAATCCGCCATGGGTTGGGAAACCAGGACGGTGCATCGAGATTCATGCGGACCTCCCCATTGCTGAATACAACCACAAAACCTTCATGCCAGAGTTCCAAATCCGTCGCATCCAAACGACCTTCATTGGGAGCCGCCGACCAGACGGGTTCCAACGGCGCTGGGGGATTCCCCGCCGTTGTACGGAAAACACGGCCCCATCGGTCCAACAGATAAATCGTCGAGCCATCCGGAGAGATTTCATGGTCCGCATACAAGTCGAGATGGAACCCCCATCGCCGATCCGGTTTGCGGGTTCGAAGATTCATCAGGTATCGCATATCTTCCGCCTTTGCCCGCAGAAGGGCCATCTCGGAAACCGTCCAGAGGTCCGCAAGCAAGGCAGACTGCCTGGGAGTGGTCCACATCCCCGGTTGCAGCGCCGAAAACATCCAGGCGGGGCGTTGCATTCGTTTGGCTGTTTCTGCAAGACGAAATCGCAGCAGGAAATCCCACCCCATGGCACGCGCAAACTGGCCGCCCCGTTCCTCGATTCGCTCCAGAACCTCCCGATACTCCCGTCGTGCCTTGCGGGCAGTAATGTCTCCGTTGCCCACCCATGCCGTAACGGATCGCTCCACCCGACCGGTGTTCCACCACAATGCCAGAGTCTGACTGTCCTCATAGCAACCTCGCGCACTCATCAGCAATCCAAACAAAACAGGAATCGCCAAGTAAGTCCTCCGTCTCGCCACATAGCGTTCGGAACGAATCACCAGGAAAAGTGCGAAAATCCCGACAAGGACAATGGCCCCCGGCACATAATCCTGCGGTGGATAGTCAGCATGAAGCGACGGCAGGGTTGTTGGAATAAAAACCTGGGACAGGGCGAGTCCGAGTAATGAGAGAAGCGCAGCCAGGGGCAACAGGCCAAAAACTCCCTCATTTTGAACACCGGCTCCACCCGCAATACAGACCGCAATCACCAAACAGATCATCGGCCAGTAAATCAGTCTTCCCCATTCCGGAATAAGACTCAGCTGATGTAACCACAAGACATTGAACAGATACCCGAACACAAAAAGGTCAAATACCAGCCGCAGTCCTTCGGGAAGCGACCATCCTCTGCGCCATCCCACGGCCATAACACACAAAAAGCTCAGGATGGCAATATCCTCCCCGAATGTCGTTTTGATCGACGGCAGCCCGAGCGGTAGAAAAACAGCCGCAAGAAGGGCAAGAAGCAGGGGCGACGTATATGTCGCCCCTACAGTCGTTGTCTCTGTTTCGCGCAGGCGCACGGGCCTGCCCCTGCGGTTGTTCGAATCCGTCTCCATACCCCCATCTCTGTCAGTCCAAGCCTTTACTCCAGCGGCTTGATCCAGATGTTCCGGTATCGAACCGGGTCGCCATGATCCTGCAATAATATCTGACTTTCCGATCTTTCGTCGATTCCGATCCCGCCCGCGGTGGTGGTGGGAAGCGACAGGTGATCGTGAATCACCTTGCCGTTATGGATCACGGTAATTTCCGCATTCTTGATTTTCTTTCCGTCCTTGTCGAAACGGGGAGCGATAAACGTAATATCGTAAGTCTGCCACTCCAGCGGCGGCAGGCAGGCATTCAGAAGCGGGGTGGCTATCTGGTAGATTCCGCCGCAGAGGTTGTTCGCCGGCTCATCGGCAAAACTGTCGAGTACCTGCACCTCATATCGCCCATGGACATACACGCCGCTGTTCCCGCGCGCCTGACCCCGTTCATTCGGCATATAGGGGGTGCAGAACTCCACATGATACTCGGCATCCCCAAACGATCTCACGGAGACAATCGAACTTCCCTGAATGTGTGCAGACCCGTCCTTGTCCAGAATCCAGCGTGGCTGAATGATCCATTCTTTCTGGAAGGTCTTGTCCGTGCCGTCCATGAGCACTTTCGCGCCTTTCGGCGGTTCCTTACCCAGTGTCGGGGACTGAATCAGGACTCGCTTCATCTCAATGGTCCCGCTCGTTTCTGTCCCCGTGAATTCGCCCGTAAACACACCACCGGCTGCCTCGCCCTTGATCTGGTAGGCCCCGCCCAGCGCCTCTCCAAGATTGACTGTACCTTCGAAATAGGTGCGGCCCTCTTTGCTTTTCTCATCTGTTTTTCCCTTGATCTCCGCGCGGACTTCCTTGCCCTCGTCCGTCGGAACGAAGAATATCGCGCGATACTCAGTCCAGCTTTCGCCCACAATCTGCGCCCGCAGAGAATCGGTCTCTCCGCTTCGGGCGACATACTTTCCCTCCCAGTTCCCCATGATCGGAACCTTCTCCTGCGCCACAGCCATGCCGACCACCAGGACCCATGCCGAAAGGACTCCCATGATTCGTGTCATCGTGTTCCTCCTTGCGATGATATAAAGTTTCTCCAACGTTCTATTGGACGGAATGCGTCCCGTCTCCGTGGAGATTATTGCAGAAACTTCCTCAACTGCGCAGAGCCGTGCGCTTCTGCGTTGTTGCAAGCATCGCTCCGGCGGGGCCGGTGATTGGGTGAAGAAAGCCTTTCTTTGCCGGGCAGAGACGCCTGGCCCACTGGTGGGACAGACCTCCGTGCCTGTGTTGGGTAAAGAAAGCCTTTCTTTGCCGGGCAGAGACGCCTGGCCTACTGGTGGGACAGGCCTCCGTGCCTGTCTTGGGTGAAGAAAGCCTTTCTTTGCCGGGCAGAGACGCCTGTGGCCCACTGGTGGGACAGGCCTCCGTGCCTGTCTTGGGTGAAGAAAGCCTTTCTTTGCCGGGCAGAGACGCCTGGCCTACTGGTGGGACAGACCTCCGTGCCTGTCGATGGGCGAGCTTTCTTAGGAGGACAACCCCCCTCAACCGCGCTTCATCGGCTGGTAGGTTGGACGAAGCCGGGCCGAAAATGATATCATCTGTTCTGGAAGCTCGTCCGAAATGGAGGTCGAAAACAGTATGGGGAATGTGGAGAACGCTCTGAAACCGGAACACCAGGACCTTTTGGATTTCCTGAATGCCGTACAAGAACTTTTTTTCGTCTTGGACACAAAAGGGCGAATTGTTTACCTCAATACACCGGCCATCCGATGGCTGGAGTATTCGGAAGCGGATCTCCGGGGCCAGCCTGTTATGACTCTCTGCCCCCCGGAGCAAACAGAGGAAGATTCCCAAAACATCGAAGAGATTCTTGCGGGAACCCGCCGCTCCTGTTCATTCCCACTCGTAACAAAAAGCGGCAGGCGAATCCCCGCTGAAATACGAGTAACCCAGGGGCTGTGGCATGGGAGTCCGGCGATCCTGGGCCTCTGGAAAGACTGCTCGCAAATTTGTCTCGCCGAAGAAAAATTCCAGAAACTATTTCATACCAATGCAGCCTTGATGGCCCTGACGAGCCAGATAGACGACCGGATCGTCGATGTCAATGAGGCGTTCCTCGAAACACTCGGGTACTCCCGAGGGGAAGTGGTCGGCAAAACCGGCCTGGATATCGGAATCTACGTGAATCCGGAAGAGCGCGACAAACTCATCACCACGATCCAAACCGGCGGCCGGGCACAAAACTGCGAAATCAAACTGCGTACAAAGAGCGGCGCAATCCGTATCGGATTGGGTTCCGGAAGCGCGTTAACTGTAGATAATATCCCCTGTTGGCTGGCTGTCGTTACGGATATCACCGAGCGGAAACAGACAGAAAGGGCACTCCGCAAATCCGACGAGGAATACCAGGAACTATATGACAACGCCCCGGTCGGCTACCATGAAATAGACATAGAGGGACGAATCGTTCGTGTAAATCGCACCGAGGCGGAGATGCTGGGTTATGCCCGGGAGGAGATGCTCGGTCGGTTGGTTACTGATTTTGTTGCGGAAGCCCAACGGGAGGCGGCTGCGGAAGCGGTCCGCTTGAAACTCGCCGGGGCAATACCCACCAGGCGATTTGAACGGACTTACATCCGCAAAGACGGGGAAGAGGTTCGAGTAGCCATCGAGGAGAATCTGGTCCGGGACCCCCGTGGCCGCATCGTGGGAATTCGTTCCGTCCTGCAGAATATTACCGAACTCAAGAGACTCGAGGAACAACTCCGACAAGCCCAGAAAATGGAGGCCATCGGTCAACTGGCGGGCGGCATCGCCCATGACTTCAACAATCTTCTGACCGGTATCATCGGCAACCTCAGCCTTGCGGAAGTCCTCGCCTCGTCTGAAATCCGCCATTATCTCGGAAACGCAACCGTCGCTGCAGAAAGAGCCGTCAATCTCGTCCGGCAACTCCTCACCTTCAGCCGGAAATCCCGCATTGTTCTTCGAACAGTCGATCTGAACACCCTGGTAGAGGAAATATATCACCTGATTAGCGAAACCATCGACCGCCGGATCGAAATCGTTGTGAATACACAGGAAAATCTACCCTGTATTCTCGCCGATGCCTCTCAAATAAACTCCATTCTCATGAATTTCTGCATCAATGCCCGCGATGCAATCAACATGATTCTGGAGCATCAGGCTCTCCCCCAGCGAATCGGCGATCAATTCTCTATCGAAATCGGAACGCAAACGGTGGAGATCGACGACGTTTATTGCAGAACCCATCTCAACACCCAACCTGGAACGTATGTGCTCCTGACCGTCTCCGATAACGGGATCGGAATGGACGAAGCCACTCGACGGCACATTTTTGAACCGTTCTTTACCACGAAAGAAGTCGGCCAGGGAACTGGAATGGGATTAGCCGGCGCATACGGCATCATCCACCAGCATGGGGGGTGGATCAACTTCTATACCGAATACGGAAAGGGAACCACCTTCAAAATCTACCTGCCCGCGATCAAGGAAGAATCCGCTACACCGGCAAGCACACCGCCGGACGATGTGCCCGGTGGAACGGAAACGATCCTGCTTGTCGATGATGAGGAGATGATTCGCAACCTCGGCCAGACCGTTCTGGAAAGTTACGGCTATACTGTAATCGTGGCGCAGGACGGGAAAGAGGCCATCAACCTGTACCTGAAAAACCGGGGTATAATAGATCTAGTCATTCTGGACCTCTCCATGCCGCATCTTTCGGGGCGTGAAGTCTTGCAGCAATTGCGCGGGATCGACGCGGATGTCAAGGTCATTGTCAGCAGCGGTTACGGTTTGAACGGCCAGAGTGAGAACCTCGGACGCATCGGCGTAAAGTACTTCATCTCCAAACCGTACCGCCCCATGGACCTGGCAAGCGAGGTCCGAAAAGTTCTGGACGCAGGCTGACCGTTCGCCTCTCGGGCGAAGTCTGAACTTTAATTCGGCAGATTCTCTGATTTCCCTGATTCTCTCTTCCTCATGGTTATCCTACAGTCCTGCGAATCAAGATTCCGACTAACAAATCGGGCCTGCCCGCAAAATGCGAACAGGCCCGTCGATCACGAATCAAACAATCCGCTTAGTACACGGTCCAATCCCGAACCGGAACTTCCTGCTCCAGGGGGTTCTTGAAGACTGTCACGAAGGTCTGCTCCTTGGGGGTCAGGCCGCCCGCCGGATCGGCGAAGATGCCGTCCGCCGCGATCGCAATCCGGTGGTTGTCCATCGAAACATTCGCTTCTTTGGTCAAATAGCCGGTAAAACTGCTTTTCCACCAATCATGGGATTGGAATACATAGAAAAATGGCGTGACCGGATTCAAATCGCTGTCGAAAATCACACAGACAACCTGCGGATTTTGCGAGGAGAAACTTTCATGCGCCACGATGACGGAGTTGTTGTATTCGTCCACGGCGCAATCGGCATAGCCGAACATCCTGTTAACAAAGTAATCGTCGTTATTCAGGATCACTTCCTTTGCGCCCACGGCAGTATCCACGCTACTCTTGCCGAGATCGACACGAGACATGCAAAGATATCCATCCACATTCGTAGCCGCCAAATAGACCGTGGTATGTGCAAGGTTGCCCTTGATGCGCTGCTCATCGCCACGGCCCCGATCTGTCACGCTGGTGAAAGTGGACTGATCAAGAGTATACCGCGGAGTGCCGTCATTGTTCCAGACATTCATCACGCCCTGGAGACGAACCACCCAGCCACCATTAAAGGCCGCGACGTTGGACCAGATCTCCGCCGCGCCACCTTCAATCTTGGCGTTGAAAGCCGCCTTCACAGGTGTGCCATCCTGGGTGAAGATTCCCGCCACGGCCGCGTTCCCGTCCGGGACAACGCCTTTGACGCGATCTTCCGGAACAACTACGAAATTACCGTTGGACAAGCAGCGAACCTCGCCGCCGAAACGGATCTGCGCCCCCGCCTGCGCGCCCGCTATTCCGCCCTTCATGTAAATCGGATCGAACACATTGGTTATTTTGCCGGTCGTACCATCCGGTTTGAGCTCTTGTATCTGGACGCAAGCCGTCTGCTTGTCATAGGCAAAGGTGCCGTTCCAGCGGCCATCCGAGTTGAACTCGTCGTACAAAAACGGGGTGGCCTCCTGGCCGACCATGAAACGCTTTGTCCCATTCTTCCGAGTGTCGACCGTAATGACCGGGGGATTCCCATCGGTGCGGCAGTCGTTAATGGACGCCCATGAGTATGGGTCTCCAGCATCCGTGATCCACGCCCAATGCTCGGTGATATTGCCTTCCATGTCAATGAAGGCAACTTTGGCATTCATCGCATCGCTGTAAACGCCATCAGGCCATGCGCCTGCGATAATGGCAATGGTTCCGTCCACACCGAAGATCTCCGTGTCCGGTTCCCAATACTCGCCGTTATCGATATCGATCGGGAACAGCCAAGTCTCCGCGAGAAGAACTTGTACATTGTCCGGATAACCTTCCTCTGGCGGGCCAAGGGTACCTTGGGTAAAACCGACGGAGGTAATTAACAATGCCAAAACGACATATCCAAATTTCTTCATACCATTTCTCCAATCAGGTCGATCACATGGATCGGACTCTTGTTCCTTAGAAACTCGCACCCGCGAATCCTCCGATTCGCGCCCAAAACTTCTTTCCCGGATGCACGTAACTTCAAGTTGCCGCGCGGCAAAGAGTACGGAAAACGCTCTATCTATCACCTCCCTTCCGGCAGGGGCCTCTCAACCCCATTCCGATATCGGACTTCCCCGGGGGAACGGCATAGAATACGTTACGCGGATTATACCCCTTATTCCTATGACATCAAGTATGTTCAGATAATAATTTATGTATTTTTAAAAATCTTCCCGGAGGCTCCGTTTCCCTGTTTTGCCTCATTCCAGCGCAAATCTTCGCTTCTTCCGACAGATTCAGCGAAACTCTCCCAAACCTCCCGCGCAATCAGCGTTCCACCCTCCGAAGGCCAGAATATGCAATTCCACTCCACCCCCGCCAGCCCCGGATTTCGTCGGAGCCACTCGGAAACATCCCCGTATGTCCACTCATACAATCGCCAATTACTTCTTTTTTCAGGAGATACCGACTTGAGAAACCCTTCGCCGCAGTCGCGAGATTGCCATGCCAGAATAACCGGCGGGCCGTTTCCCTTAAACGGCAAAACCACCGCCTGTTTCACGGGTTCATTAAACAGCACGTAAAGACCATCGTTGATATCGTTGATGTCCACGAAAAAGAACTCCACAACTTCACTCACCTTGGATCAGGATCGAGAGGGCAAGGCTCCTGAATCTATCTCAAAACCGATAAATTCGCGCATCGATTTTTCCCAAAGATTGGGGGAAACACAGAGGAATTTGAAATTATTAAGCTTACAATCTCTTCACATCAGCCGATACCTATGTCCGCCCCTCCTCGGATAGATTGAGACCCGGTGATATTCGGATATCAGAAACCTCTTTTGTCAAGCTTGACAGGTAACCCTGCACGCTCATAATGCATTTACACTTCGATGCAGATGGAAGGGAGATGATTCATCACCGAGTAGGAGAACCGCGATGGTCGACGAACGGGGAGACAGCCACCTGCTCGGTCTCTATTTGCTGGAGGTCGGCAAATACAATTTGTTATCCGCTGAGGAGGAAGCCGAGCTTGCCCGACGGATCGCCGAGGGGGACCAGGCCGCACGACAGCATCTCATCCTCGCCAACCTTCGCCTCGTCGTCAATATCGCCAAGCGATATCGAAACCAGGGTCTGTCTCTTATGGATCTCATCGAGGAAGGAAACCTGGGCCTGATTCGTGCGGTGGAGAAATTCGATCATACACGAAAACTGCGGTTCAGCACTTATGCCACGTGGTGGATACGCCAATTTGTCGGGAGGGCCGTGCAGAACCAGGGAAGCCTCGTGAGACTGCCTTCGCATAAGCTGGATGCGCTTCAGAAATGCCGCGAAACCTTCCGAGAACTCAGCCACAATCTTGGCCGGGAACCGACCGAAAAAGAGCTCCGCTCCCAACTGGATATCATAGAAAAAGAAAAAGACGATATAATCCGACTATTTTACAATCCCGCTGTGGTAGAAAGCCTGATGGGTTCGGAAGATGAACCCGATCACAGCCTGAAACTGGAGGACACAACCATTCCCCCACCGGATGTGAAGCTGTTTCTTCGAACCCGCGATGAACGCATTGTCCGCCTCGTCGATCTCTTGCCGGAACGGGAGAAAAGAATTATCGTAGAGCGTTTCGCCTTGCATGGAAAAGAACCGAAAACACTCAAAGAGATCGGCAGAGATCTGGGAATCACACGGGAGCGTGTGAGGCAAATCCAGCACAAGACTGTGGAAAAACTGCGGCGGATGCTGTTGGAATCCATGGGTGAAGAAGATTTGTTTCAACGCTGAAAATGTGGTGACCTTTTTGGCTGTCGAGCATGGAGAACTCGATGATGGATTTGAAAGCCGTGTTACGAACAGTCCCGGGATTCCCGAAAGAGGGAGTCACGTTCATTGATATCACCACCCTGGTGAGGGATGGCCATGCGTTTCGCGAGGCAGTTCGGCGGCTCCTGGAGCCGTTCCGGTCTCAGAAAATCGACCGGGTTGTGGCGGTCGAGTCGCGCGGATTCATTTTTGGTGGCGCGATTGCCCAGGAACTGGGATGTGGATTCGTGCCGGTCCGAAAACCGGGCAAATTGCCCGCCGAAACCTACTCGGAATCCTACGAACTCGAATATGGAACCGACACCCTGGAAATTCACAAGGATGCGATTGACTCAGGGCAGACCGTGCTGGTAGTGGACGATCTCCTCGCGACAGGCGGAACAGCGGTGGCGGTTTTGAATATGCTCAAAAATTTCGACTGCAAGGTAATCGGAGTTGCCTTTGTGGTCGAGTTAGATTTCCTGAACGGCCGCGCAAAGATCGGCGATATCCCGGTGCATTCACTGGTCCATTACGACAGCGAGTAAAAAGCTGTTGAATATCTCACCCAATGGGAGATACGGGTAGCACAGGCCTGCAACCTGTGGGGGTGTCACAGGCTTCCAGCCTGTGACAGTGATTGGCTTGTCATCAAAATCATTCCGCGCCTGTAGCTCAGTAGGATAGAGCGACGGATTCCTAATCCGCAGGTCGCGCGTTCGAATCGCGCCAGGCGCGTCTTGATTTCACTGAACTTACGACTTATCACCCTCCAAACTTACCTCAGATTTTGCCCGAATTGCTGTCTTTGGCGCTTCTCTCTGTTTCCCTGCTGTAGAGGACGCTGAAGATTGATCCGTTGTTGCCTCCAAGATTATCGGCTACACAACTATTTTGAGATTTTGTAGTTTTCCGGCGCAGTCTTGTTCATAACCAGGGAATCGGATGAACTCGGCTGAGCCTCCTCGCTCGAAACCCTCTGCGATATTCGAAAAGATCGAAACCGCCACTCGTCGGATCTGATCCCGCAGACCAAAATCCCCGGCGAAAGCGCCCTAGATTGAGCAAGCATAGACAGATCGGATCAACTCCCAGGCTTTCTGCCACGCCTCTATTTCCTCAAAACTCTGCATTGTTGCCATCCAATTCTCTCACCTTCATCAATTAAAATTAACCGGGAACTATAATATCCCTTTGCCCGAGTGGTGTGACCGGTATATTTGAACAAAAGGACATGATTATGACTGAGCTACTTTATCGTTCACTATCTGCCCGGAAAGCGGTTCCCAGTTATTGGCGCCGGCCCGGGGAGCAAATTTATTTGCATCTCGGCGAAAGCCCCTTTCCGCCTACCGAATCTGTACAACAGGCGATTCGGGATGCCGCAAGCGTGGTAAACTATTATCCTGATACCAATGCTGTCGCCCTTCGGGATGACCTTGCCGGATATGTCGGCCATAAGGTCCGGCCCGAACAGATCATTGTCGGCAATGGTTCCGACGATCTGATTCAGCTTGTGGTTCAGACCTTTCTCTCCAAGGGCGGCACGGTGGTCTCTTTCGAACCGACTTTTTTTTATTATGGGTTTTGCACGGCACGTGAAGGGGAACGATATGCGCCGATGTTCCGGCGGCGGGCGGACCGGTACAATCTGCCCGGCATGGAGGAGATTCATTCGCACCTTCAAAAGGAAAAGCCGGACCTGGTTTTTCTGGCTAATCCGAATAATCCGACAGGCGGACTTGTGGACCGGCAGCATGTTTTGCAGTTGCTGGAATGGACTCCTGGAATCCTTGCAGTCGATGAATGCTATTTTGAGTTTGCCGGGTTGAGTGTTGTGGACCTGATTCACGAGCATGAGAACCTGATTGTTTTGCGCAGCTTATCGAAAAGTTTCAGCCTGGCGGGGGTGCGAATCGGGTATGCGGTGGCCTGTCGGGAGCGGATCGATGCCATGGAGCGGATGGCGCTGACTTTCCCGGTAAATGCTATCGCACAGACAGCGGCGCGGGCCGCTCTGCGCGAGATAGAGATCATGCGGGAACGAATCAGACAAATTGTCGCATGGCGGAAGAATCTTGCCTGTGAATTAATTCGGCTCGGACTGGATGTTTTTTCTTCCCATACCAACTTTCTTCTGGTATGCTCCGGTTTGTTGAATGAAATTCCTGACGACTGCGCGTTGCGTTTGAGCGAACGGGGGATATTGGTGTCGGATCAGACACATACCCCTGGGATTGAGGGGACCGCTTTACGGATCACTGTGGGAACTCCGGGTCAACTGGAACGGTTGCTTCAGGAGATCCGCGAATTCGTTACGGGAAATTGAGATCGCTCGCCGAAGGTTCGGTTTCGAAAGAAACGAAATGGACTTTGGCGGGTTTGTTTTTTTAATCGGGAGCGGCCCGAACGTCTTTCAGCGATTGGCCGGCGGTTGGGCTGGTCGTGCTTTCCAGGTTTTGCAGAATCTTGTCCATGCCGGGAAGATTCCCGGGGGCAGAGGTCAGAGCAATCACTTTTCCGCTGCTGATTTCGAGGTCTCGAATCCGATCTGTCATGTCTCCGGGAAAGTGGGCAAGCAAGAGTGTCCAGTGAAAGATCGGCGGCCAGCCTTGCCGAACCATGACACAGTCCCGGGTATTGAACCGTTGCTTTTTCCCCTGGCCGGCATCGAGAGTGATCTCCGCGTTCGGCCCATCCGGAATCCAGAACAGAAACAGATGCCTGCCCCGAAGAGAGCGGTCTATATCGAGCTTGCTCCGCCAGGCCGACGGATTTCCCCATTCGTCCGATTCCACAGAAAACGGTATCCCATAAGCATACTGCAATCCGGTAAACAGTCCGGCCTTGGAATTATTATCAAGCCAATCGCCGATCAGCGGCTCGGTTTTTCCGGGATGGTGGATTACGAACAGACCCGTCTGCGGGATGTCGGCCTTTTGGTTTTTCTTTTCCACACGAGGTTGGCGGGTTTTTTTTCTTCTCTCTTTGAGGAACTCACCGCCGATAATAATTGCGTCGCCATTCTTGATCTGCCGGAGGATGAGCGAATCCGAACGCTCGGCGGAGTGGAGGACACCGGCTCCCTCTTGCAGCGGGATGGCTTTGCGCCCGCGTTTTACGCTTACGGGGAGACTATTCAAGTCTACGCGGAGCGTGGTGATCGCGACATCGAACGGAACTTTCAGGGAACTTCGAACTTGGAAAGAGAATCTTGACTTGCCGTCTGTGCGGTAGTCCTCGACAACCGTATGCTTTCCCCCGCGATCGGTAACAAAACAATCTGCCTCTCCGCAAACGACACGCACCTCCGTATCGCCTACCGGATACAACAAGTGAAATGGTTCCGCCCACCCGGAACTTGCCCGGTTCCCTGCTCCCACGGCGCACCCCGGATACAAACCGAACTGCTCAGTGAAGGCGGCATCGTACTGCGTAACCGAGGGCGAATCCTGTTCGCGGTACAGCAGCGGCCAGCGCTCCAGGATGCCGTGCAGGATATGTTTGAGGACCGGATCGCCCGAATTGACAGCGACATCCGCCACAGCCTCGACCTGCCAGGTTACTTCGTTCCCGCACGCGGACCCAGCCCATTCGCGCCCGGCATTCCGCTCCAGAAGAAAGGTGGAATCAAGAGCATCTTCGCGGTTGTTGTCGTAAAGCCACACGGGGAGATACCGATACGCAAATGTCACCGCTAAGTCCAGGGCTTCACGCGCACGATCTCCGCGTTCCTGGTCATCCCGAAAGAGGTGGTGATAATCCAGCAAGAACGTGATCGGAAGGGAGCCGCCGATAGTAAACGGCACGGATGGGGCAATTGCAAGCTCATTCCGGGTCCAGACAATATGCCGCGCCCAGTTCAATGCACCTTCTGCCGCCTCAAGGTATTCCGGTTCCGGATCGTATTTCCACAGATTCAGCAACAGCCGCGCAGCGGCGAATCCATCGCTGTTGTGCAAGGTCTGCGCGGCCTCGCCCCCGTATGCCTCCTGCTGTTTCCCCTGAATCGGTTTTTCCCAATAAAAGCAGCGGTCCTGATCCACCCGAAACCGTTTCCCAAGGGACAGGAGTCTCTGGGCCTGCTCGTGCAGCATGGCAATTCCCTGCGCATCGCGCCGGGCAAAGGCACGGTCCACCATGGACCCGATATGTGTCTTCCAACCATTGATCAAAAGCGTATTTTCCTCGGTATTCCGGACCTCCGAACTCGGCCCGATGAGAGGCCTTGGGACCGGCTCGGTAAACGAATTCAGGCGTGTCGGGCCGGGCATATAGTTCAAGTCATTCACCTTGGGAACCGCAGGGAGCGCATTCGGCGCAAGGCTCGCGAGCCTGCCGATCAGGAACCGGTTCGGATCCTTCTCCGGCGGCAAATCCATCGACCAGACCAGTCGGAAGTGGCTCAGAATCCGGTCATCGGCCTTGGGGTAAACCGGTTCATCGACACTCTTAGAGCTGGTCGGATAGACCAGAGTAATGAACTGACGATAATATCCATGCCGGCGGCAACAGGCGGTCCCGACGTTCTTCTCACTATTGTCGGAGAGGCGGGTTTCGCTGAAATCGTATGCGATATATTGCCCTCGGTGGGCGGCCCAGAGTCCGATTGCAGGGATGGGATGGCATCCCAGGGCGGGCGCATAAGACCAGTCTTCCGACCAAGTGGACCGGATTTCCGGATACTCCCTGTGTGGGGCCGACTGGGAAGAAAACGGCTCCGTGAGAGGTGTGCCGATCAGCCAGCCGCCTTGATGAAATACCTCCGACTCACGAAGTGTGCAGACCAGGAAATGAAACGGAATCCGGCCCTGTGTCTTCTCCCAGGATACGGCGTCGAACTGCTTGATTCCCATCAGGAAATAAACCTCGGGAAACTTCTCATCCTCGTCCCAGACCACGGAGATGGCGGAATCCTCCGACAGTTCCAATCCGCTGTTTTCCTGACACTGAAACTTACTGAATCGCAGGGTCAGTCGGGATTTTACGTCGGTTTGTTCGATGGTCTCCGGCCAGAAAACCGCATTGGCCGAAAAACGAACTGCTGTGACCAATTGTCGGTCGGGTGTCAATACATCGAATCCGGCCACTCGCCCCTCGATGCGTTGAACTTGCAGCTGTTCATAGAATTGGAGCGGCTGCGAATAGGAGGGAGAGCAGAAGATACTCAACAGGAATAAAAAGGGGATGAAGAAAGGGAATGTGCGGAATGCAGTTCGTTTTCCCTCACCCCAACTCTCTCCCGGGGGGAGAGGGGGATGTTTAGCTGGCGGGAGAGGGGACCCTGTAACCGTCATTCCGGCGAAAGCCGGAATCCAGAAAGAACGATGACACCGCCCGAGACGGTAGTGTAATCGGATCATGCCGGTTTTCTTGTATTCTGCGGAGTGCATACAGGGAGATCTAAACGCGCGATATTGCCCCCGATCGCTGGATTCCGGCTTTCGCCGGAATGACGACAACCTTAAGTTGACACGATTGCCGGGAGGAAGACGCTTTGATCTTTCGGAGACAGGTTCAGGAGGCTCGCTCTCCCGGGAATACGCTTCGGGTTGCCTCAACATTGATGCCGGCCTGCTGCTGCAGAGATGTTACCGATCAGCCCGGCCAGATGGCCTGCAAAAGATCTTTCATCCATCGAAACAGTCCGACCCGTTCCAAATCGTTAAAGAAAAAATACAGCATCAGGGGAATAATCAAAATAACCCCGATCTTTCCGAACGTTTCCATCTGTTTGAGAGTAACCGGGCGTTTGCGGACTCCCTGCGCCAGGTAAAGCAGAACATGACCGCCATCCAGAGGAGGGATCGGCAGCAGGTTCAGAATGGCGAGATTAGCGGAAAGAAGCGCGATAAAATCGAAAAATTTCTCCAATCCCCATCGCCCTGTCTCGGCAGCGAGCTGCGCAATGGCAACCGGCCCGCCCAGGTTCTTGCTGGAATATTCTCCTTTGATGACTTTGTAAATGAAATAGAACATCATGCTGCACACATCCCGCATTTTCTCGACGGCTTTCGGGGCCGCCCCGATCACTCCGTAATGGATTCGCTCGGTCTGACGGGACAGGCCGAGTTGGGCAACAAAAACTTTCTCGCCGGTTGTCAGTCCACGATGGCTGGGGATGGTTTCGGCCCTGACTTCCGGGGTGACCGTAGCCGTATGCACTTCCTGTGTCGGGGTAATCCAGGTGAGTTCGAGCGGTATCCCCCGTGCCGTTTCTCCCTCAACCGTATAAGCGGCGAGTACCTTTTCCACAAGGACATTCCAGTCATTGAGCGGCTCACCGTTGACGTCAATCACACGGCTTCCGCCGACAATTCCGGCTTTCTCCGCAGGGCTGCCTTCTTTTACTGCTCCAACAATCGGTTCCAGGCGTGGCGCAATATCGAGACGGGCATGGAAGGGAATAAACACGTCCTGCACCGTTTCTTCCGGTGTGAAAATGATGCCGATACGGGCTTTCGGATGGTACGGCTCCGCATCGTCCGCCGGGAAAAATAAATCCGGCTGCACCTCGCCTTCCTGAATGACATCGTTGGGGTCCAGCCAGGTCAGACGCAGCGGTTTCGCAACAAAAGCCCCGTCTTCGGTCTTGATATAGTGCTGGGAGATTTGCTTGGCGAGTTCGCGGGCCGACACCAGGGGCTGGCCGTTGACCGATGTAATCACACATCCCGGAACAACTCCGGCCCGCGCTGCCGGACTGTCCTTCTGGACGGTCCGCACAAGAAGCCCGTCCCGGTTAAGCCGCTCCGCCAGCTGTTCCTCGGTAAACTGGGATTCCAAAGTCCCTATCGCTGGAGGCGGCGACAGCCGTTTTTCTATCCGATTCCCTTCGCGTTCGATCTGAATGGTCAGATCGCCGGATGTGAAAATCTCCGGTGTGGAGATAAGATCGTTCCAGCTTGTGATCGGCGTGTTGTTCACCTGAACAATCCGGTCTCCGGTATGTAACCCGATCTCCCAGCCGACTCCGCCATCCCGGACCAAACCGATAGTGGTCGTAGTAATCACCGGTTCGCCCGGCACAATGAACAATACATAATAAATAAACACGGCCAACACGAAGTTCATCACCGGACCGGCAAGCACCACCGCCGTTCGGCGCCAGGTTGAAAGGGACAGGAACTCCCACGGTTCTCCCTTCAACTCATCCCCCGGTTCCATACCGCTGATTTTGACATACCCGCCAAGCGGAAGCAGGGAGACGATGTATTCCGTGTCGTGCCAGGTCACCCCAAACAATTTTCTTCCGAACCCAACGGAAAACCGTTCCACACGCGCGCCCACCCACTTGGCCACGATCAGATGCCCGAATTCATGCACTATGATCACCAGGCCCAGTACGATCAGAAATCGAATAATGTCTATCAATGTCACAGCTTTTTACCTGAGTCTCACAGCATTGAAAACTCCCGCATTTCCCAATTCAATACCCGCAGAATCCTGTCTTATTCGTCTGTTGTCTCACAACACCACAGGCTGGAAGCCTGTGCCACTCGACTCTTCTCCCCCTCTCCATACTTGGAAAGGGGGTCGGGGTGAGGCTTAGTATGACCAGCCGTGTAAACCCTGTCAACACGGGGAACCGTTTGCGATCCAATCTTGAATCTTACGGAATAACCTTTCACACTGGAGGTTCCTTTTTCAGTATATGAATTTTCAATTGGCTTAGTTGATGAACTCCACCCTGATGGTATGGCTGATTCCGACAATCCTCGCCATCGGCATCGTTCTCTGGGCCGTGCTGTATGAGCGATTGAACTATCGCCTTCGCGAAAGGTCCATTGTATTGCCTTTCCCCGGCCCGGAACGGCTGACTATCCTGCATCTCAGCGATCTGCACCTGGTCCCGCGATGCCGACGGTTGACGGCATTTCTTCGGTCGCTGCGGAATGTGGAAGCAGACCTGGTTCTTTATACCGGCGATTTCCTCGAAGATCCCGGGGACGCTCCCCTTTTGGAAGAGGCGCTGTCGGGAATTGCCGGACGATATGGTTCCTTTGGCGTGTTCGGAAACCACGATTATTACCGGTACGTCTGGACGGAGGTCTTTGGGAAGTTCCCCCATGCCACGCACCGGATGCAAGATATCACCAGGGCCAGGGAGACTCTGGAGAAACTGGGAGTCCGGTGTCTGTTCAATAGTTCTTTCGTGGTGGATTGCGGCGGATATCCAATCCGCATTGTCGGGATTGATGATCCGTATCTGGAGAGAGATGATATCGATCAGGCTTTTGCCGATGTAGGACAGGATGAAACAGTGATAGCCCTGGTGCATTCGCCCGGAGTGTATCGGGAGTTGGTGGATCGCAAGGTGGCGCTGATCCTTTCGGGACATACACACGGGGGACAGCTGCGTTTACCGTGGCTGGGTGCCCTGGTTACCCGCTCGCCCATTCCAAAAAGGATGGCGATGGGCATCTCACAGATTGGGGAAACAATCTTGTTTGTCAGTCCCGGGCTTGGGGTGACTCCCAGACTTCCGTTTCGGTTTCTCAGCCCGCCGGAGGCAACCATTCTGCATGTGAGATTCCAACCCGAGGCCTGGCGGGCACGGAGGCCTGCCCTACCATAGGCCCCGGCGTCCTTACGTGGACTGAACCCGCGTGACAACGTATTCTGATTCGAAATCATCCCATTCAGGAGGCCATGATGGCTCTCAAGGACTACCAGACCATATCGGACGACCATTTTCCGAAATACATGAAACTCGCTTTCAGCGAGGAACGACCGCCATTGGAAGGGGATGGAAGCGGGCAATTGATCTACGAGAAAATGACTTGGAAGATTTTCGATTCCGATGCGGGGAAAACAGTGGATCGTGGCCTGCGCTATGGCGAGAATCCCGGCCAGGAAGCCGCGTTGTATCGTCCGGTCAACGGTCATATTCTGCTCGGCGGCCTGGAAATGATCCGCACCGGAAATCTGGTCGGCTCCATGGACAGCGAATCACTCATTCAATCCGGCAAACACCCCAGTAAGACCAATCTGACCGATATAGATAACGGGCTTTCCATCATCAAGTATTTCCGCGAAACGCCGGCGGTGGTCATCCTCAAGCACAATAACCCGTGCGGCGCGGCGCTGGCCGGCGATCTTGTTACGGCGTTTACCCGCGCGTGGGAGGCGGACCCCATCGCTCCCTTCGGCGGAACCCTGGTAGTCAATCGGGCGATGGATCGAGATACGGCACGGGCTGTCGCTGCCCGGTATTTTGAGGTAGTCTGTGCGCCCGACTATGAACCGGGCGCTTTGGATATTCTCTCAAATCGAAAAAACCTCCGAATCATCCGAATTAAAAATATCGACAAGGTTCACGAATTGATCGGACATCGATTCCTTGAATTCAAGTCGCTCTGTGATGGGTGCGTTATTCCGCAGTGGTCTTACATCCCCACAATCGGCAAAGAAAAAACGCTGATTCGCTCGTGGGAGGACATCCGCATTCATGGTCTTGTTCCCAGGGATGTGCCGGAACGTGTGATGAAAGACGGCAAACTGGTCCGCACAGGGCGCACGGCATCCATCCAGCGTCCCCCGACCGAGGCCGAGTGGCGGGATATGTGGTTCGGTTGGCTTATCGAGACCGGAGTGACCAGCAATTCGGTCCTGATCGTCAAAGATATGGCGACGGTTTCGATTGGAGCGGGCGGACAGGACCGGGTGTCCATGGCGAAGCTGGCGGTTGCGAAGGCGTATGAATCCCGGCGGGCGCTTCTGGCCCACAAACGATTCGGGATGCTTTACGATGCGCTGGCCCTGGAGATCAAACAGGGAAATGGCTCGGAATGTATCCTTCAGGAAATTGACGAGCAAGTCCGTGCCGAGCGCGCCGGACTGGAGGGGACAACCGGAGTTTCCGATGCCTTCTTTCCCTGCCGTGATGGCGCGGATGCCCTCCTGGACGCAGGGATCCGATCCATCATTCAACCCGGTGATTCGCTTCAAGGCGATTTCCAGGTTGTGGAAGCCTGCAACGAGCATGGCGCAACCATGGTCTTTACAGGCCAACGCTGTTTCCGGCATTAGGAAGCGCCGTGCGCCTCTCTCAGAGGAAGTCTAACAGGGTCATTTGCAGCGCCTTGGCGCTTACCGACAGCGCTGCCTCCAGGGTACTCTGGCGGCTTGTCAACTCCGTAATCAGGTCCGCCAAGTCTGCATCCTCGATCAGGGACAGCTGTTCCCGCAGAAACACCTCGCTATCCGTAATCCGTGACTTGGTGGAGTCGAGACGGTTGATACGCGCTCCCACGATCGTTCGGTCATTTAGCAAAACGTCCAGGTCGATATCCATGTCGCTGATCGCCTGCTCGATCCCCTCCGTATCGTCTTGCAGCAGCGCGTTGTACAGGTTGGACAGGGTTCGAAAGACATTCTTTTCTTCTACTTCATCCACCCAGCCCTCATCGCATAATCCGATGACCGAGGCCGTGTCCTGGGTACTGGTTGCAACGGCCAATCCCAACGTATCGACCTCGGCATCCGTGATAAAAGTCGGTTGATCCAAACCGACAGCAGCGACAAATCCCGAAGTGTCATCCGCCCGGTCGATATGAAATACATGCCCATCGTAATTGGAGGTCAGAATGATCTGATTATTGATGATCGATGCGGTGAACAACCCATCCCCGGGACCTTCCTCGCCGTCCAATGCGTTGATTTTCGCCACAACCTGCGCAACAGTGTCTGTGGCGGCGACAGAGACCGTATAGGTATCGAGGACTTGCCCGGCTGCATCCACGACACAGAACTTGAAATCTCCGTTCACTACGCCGAGTGTACTGACCTCACTCGCAGCCGTGGCAGGGATGGCGGCCAGGTTCACGGTGACATCGCGTGGCGGAGGCGAGGAAATCAGGCCAAGATCCCGCGCCATGGTGGAGAGATCCACGTCCAGAATGGTCAGATCGCCGGGATTCCCCAGGACCGATTCGATATTGATCCCCGTGCCGAAGTCGTTGATGGTTGCCTTGACTCCAGCGCCCGATTCATTGAATACACGCAACACATCTCCGACTGTCGAAGCCTGGCCCAAGTCTACGGTTACGCGACGATCCCCATTGATTACCGTAACAAATCCCTGGTTCTGCGTATCCATGGGGACCGGCTCGGTATTGGGGGGAATCGGGCTGAGAAACTGCGGCAGGCGAATTCCGAGACTGTCTGCGCCATCGGTCAGGGCGCCTGGAAGGTCGGACAAACGTGTTGACTCGGTGATCGGGTCGGTGCGCGTAATGGAACGAACGCCGGTTACCGGGTCTGTGGTCAGTTTTGTCGTGAGATCCCGCCCGAATACTTTGCGAATATCCTCCACTTTGAAAACATCGGTCGATTTGGTGGCGGTGATTCCGATTCCGGTTCCTTCCCGGTTGATATAAGCCTGCACTTTGCCGTTGAGCCGTGGGTCGTTGTTAACCAGGTTCAGAAGATCCTGCATATTGGATCCCTGAATGTCATCTTGTGTGCCCTTAACACCGTCTGCGCCATTGCTGCCGACGGTCAGTCCTCTTAAATCCACATCGATGACTTCATCATCCAGAGTGATCCGTATCCCTTCCAGTTCGCTCAGGACATTGTCGTTCAGGTCGTAAAGCGCCAGGTTGTCAGGGAACGGCACACTCGGATCTCGCGGTGGTCCGGTGTTGGCCGACGCAAAGAGCAGTGAGTCCTCCTGCACTGTGATAAAGGTTCGCGTTGCGGGAGGCCCGGTCAGCGGATCACTTGCCGGGTATCCCGAATCGAGATTTCGGTTGAATTCGATTCTTCGGTGCATTCCGAGGGCGCTCATCAGGTTCACGCCGAATGTCGGTTCCGGCGGGAATCCGGGATTGCCGGCGCCGTCCTTCAGCTGAATGGCATCGGCCCGGTTCGAGGTCAGCACCAGCCGATTATCGGCATCAATCGAGGCCGTCACATCCGGGCTGGTGGCGTTGATCCGCTCCACCACGTCCCGCAACGAATCCTGGGAAAGGTCTACATGAATCTCTGTGCCATAGATGGTGAACGTCGCCAGATTGTCCGGCGCTGGGCCGGGGTAGTTCTCCGGATTGGCGGAAGGCTCGGTTTGCGCTCCCTGCGGAGAATCGGGAAGAGGCGGGATATTCGGGAAATTGGGTGTAACCAGACCCAACTGAGTAGCCAACGGGGAATCCGGGTCATTTACGGCGATTTGAGCGGTGATCTGGTTTTGTGTGTGAAGGTAAGTCTCTGTTCCGTTCAGGTTGATTCCTATCTTGGATTGAGTTCCGATCAGGGTCTGACGGGTGGCATCGTCTCCCTTGTATCGAATGGTCCCATCGACAGACTCAAAGGGCTTGGTTTGTGTCTGGGATCCCGCAAAAAGGAATTTGCCGTTGTAGTTTGTGTTGGCCAGATCGATCACCTGGTTCAGTATCTCGCCCACTTCATAAGCCACCGCAACCCTGGCTTCCGGGCTGAAATCGGTTGCACCTTGCAGGGCCAGATCCCGCGCCTTCTTCAGAACATCTGTCACACTGCCCAGGGTTGTTTCCGTCAGTTCCAGATCCGTTGTGGCATACTCAACATTGCTGACAAACTGACGTCCGGACATGATGTCCGACCGTAACTTCAGCGCAACCGGGAAATCCAGAGGATTATCTGAAGCATTATTCATGCTCAGACCCGTCGAAAGCCGCTCCTGCAATTTCAGGATGTAGGAGAGATTGTTTTGCAGATTCAGCAGGGAACGCTCACTGAGCAGGTTTTGAGTGATCCGGACCATGGCGTTGACCTCTCGCTCAACAATCGATGATCGTTCTTGAGGGGAAGATTTGTACCATCACGAACCGTTGAATACCACAAAAAGGCAATTTCTGCCTTCCGTGGTCTCCATCGGCTCCATTTTGAGAGGTTGGAAAGCAATCTTTGGACCTGTTTTCATGTATATGGGAGGAGTTGCCGGATGGCAGGGCTATTCGCCGTTGAATTGAACGATCACATCCCGGCGGCGGGGACGATTATCGAAGTCGATCAGAATTACCTGCTGCCAGGTTCCCAAAATGAGGCTGCCCTGGGAGAACGGAATGGTCAGTGAGGGTCCCAGAATGGAGGCGGAAACATGCGAATGCCCGTTCCCGTCATTCCAGGTTTCGTGATGATAGTAGTAACCATCGCGCGGAGCGATTCGTTCAAAGGCCAGCGGCAAGTCTCGTACAAGGCCGGGTTCGTATTCGATTGTGGTGATTCCGGCTGTTGCGCCGGGGGCGAATACGGTCACCTGTCCCTCCCTGAATCCGGATTGCGTCAGCATCTCCCGGACTTTGGGTGTGAGATCCACAATGTGACCGTCACCCCGTGTGGAAAGGGCAATTCTCTCAGTCAACCATGTCATGGTCTTGGCTCGCTCCGAGGATAGGTCTTGTATACACCGCCGATGAGAGAGATATCCCCCCCGATCTGCACGTTCTGGGGCATGGAAATCGCCGGGCCACCGGTCCGATTTTCCGCGGTGGAACAACCGAACAGAACAGTCACCAGAACAGCTGTGAGCAACCATATTCTGCGCATCGGTGGTTTCTCCTGTCTCCAATCTATCCCAAATTGCCCGGCCGGTCAGGAGAAGTATCGAATTCCAAGAACGATCTCGGCACAATTCGCAGAAGAGATCGCTCAGTTACCTCAAGAGCAGGTTCAGGAAGCGCTATGGATACAAAATCACGCCCGATGGAACGTACGGGGGATTGTGCTACTGTCGTTTCCCTCACCCCGAACCTTTCCCGGAGGGAAAGGGAGATTGGAGACTCTCTTCGAGTGAGCGCATCTCGAGCTAAAAGGACTGTAGGGGCGACGCATGCGTCGCTCCTACAGTCCTTTTTTATCCTGTTCTTCAGTGTCGCCCATCTCGCCACGGCAGGAACGTCCTTTCCAGATCGGGATTCTTTTCTTGCGGGATTTCGTGAGGCGGCCACGGGAACAATTTCTTGCACCACCGCGACCATTGAAGAGAACCGGGTGATTCTTCCCCCCGGATGGTGTTTGGCTCCATTGGAGTCGGATGCAAAACCTGAACCGATTCTCACAGGCGACGGCCAGCAAGCACCCTGGCTCTCCGTGGAACAAACCGGAGACATTCACGGGCTTCTTCTCAAGAATCAAGTCATTCCGGACCCGCGCAAGGCGGAAGCTCCAGAAGAGTTCGCCTGGCTGTCGGAAATGGAATGGTGGATGGTAAATGAGTTTTATTGGCCTGCCGGTCGCCCCGTAGAAGATCAGGCGTTGGAATTGGAACGTGCGTATGGTGTAACCGGTGTGTGGCTGAACGGGCATGAACTCGGCCGACCGGAGTACCGGCTGGAATGCAATCTCTACGCGCTTGGCGAGTATTTGCGCGCAGAGGGATGGAATCGGCTTGCGATTCGGTTCGCCGTCCTCAAAGGATCGCCGTTCCCGTACCCCGATCTTCCACAGATTCCGCTTTACCGCTGCGGAATAGAGGGAAAAGCGCGGATTACGGCGATGCCGAAGATTCGTTTCCTGGCGATTGGGGCAGACACGACCCTGTCATCCGATCGTCGTTCCGGCACAGTGGAACTCGATCTCCGTGTTCAGAACGACACCCCCGAAGAGGTTCGGGTGCATACATACGCAACGATTCGCCTGCCGGACAAACCGAAGCAATTACCGCTTTACCACAACTGGGGATTGCCGGAGACCGTGAAACCCGGATATAACCGTTTCCGACTCACTCTTCAGGAGAATGATCCTGTCCTCTGGTGGCCCGCCGGTATGGGACAACCGTACTTATACCCCGCCCGAATCCGGCTTCGACAAGGTGAGACTATACTGGACAGTTTCGATTTTTCCATCGGCTTTCGGTCCATCGAGTGGTCGGATAACGGGACACTTCTAGTCAACAGCAAGCCTGCAACGGTCCGGGGAACCGCATGGGATGGAACGGACCTGTTCGAGACGGATCTCGCGAAATCTTTATATCGCCCGCTGGAGAAGATTCTTTCGCTGAACCTCAATTCGGTTTGGGTGAGAAATGGCGGACGGTATGAATCGGCGTCCTTTTATGACGCTTGTGACCGGGGCGGGATCCTGGTCTTTCAGGAATGCCCTCCGAGAACTGAATCGACAGACGATCAACATTGTGTCCTGGATATGGAACGTCACACGGCCATGACCGCGTGGATCAATACCGACGGGAAAACGAATCCCATGGAGGGTTTGGAGCGCCGCTGCGGGATTGTCGCCGTTCATCCGTTGGGGGAACAGGGAGAGGGGGTTCCTGTGCTGAACGTTCCCATCGCGCCTCATCCACGGACCCGCACGCAGTTCCCTGACACGGGGATATCTCCCGTTCCGGCTTCCGGGTTTCCGAAGGGAGTTACTCCCGCTGCGGAAATGACCTTTCCCCCAGAGGAGCAGTACAGGGCAGCGATTGCAGAAATTCGCCTGGCTTCCCCCTCGTGCGGGCAGTTGATCACCGGCTCAATCCGCGCGTTGTGGCCCGGCGTCCGGCCCGCGCTGATGGATGTGATGGACCGGCCCACATCAGGTTTCTGGACCATACGAAATTCCTGGCAGCCGCAATTGTTAACCCTTCGACGGGCGAATGATCGATTCGAGGCATGGGTTGTCAATTCCAGCCTGGAGCCGATATCGGGAGCCGTTACCGTGTTCGATGCGCTGAAGCCTGAGGGGGGAGATCGGCGCTCGGTTGCCCTGCTGACAGTTCCATCGGGATCGGCGGCGATGGTCTGGTCCTCTACGCCGGAGTCCTGGTCGGAGCAGGCGTTCAAAAAGGGCGATCTGAAAGTGCTGGGCGGAATAGCGGGAGAACCGTTTGCTATTGCCGAACTGACCAAGATGGCTCTTGGGGAAGTGTTTGGAAAGCCGGTGGCGGCAAGCCCGCGAGATCCCCGATTGCCACACGCTTTACATGATACATTATTCTGCGTTGCTCCCTCCCAGGTCGAATTACCTGCGGCCGAACTACATGTGATCACGTTTGCGGAAGATACCGGCCCATGGCGCGCGACGATTCGGTCCTTCGGGAAAGGTTTCCTTCACGGTGTTCGGCTGGAGTGTGACCCGCCCGATGCCGCTGAGGCGAGCGATCAGGATTTCGATATCCCGCCCGACAGCGCCCGGCTGCTGACAATCCGCCCGCTGGATATCGGTCTGGATGAGATCAAAGTGACTATCTCCGCCAGGAACGCCGAGCCGGTCACATTTTCTTTTTACAGGCGGAAGTAAATTGGGGGAAAAATAAAGGGAGGGGACCACGTATGTGCCGCCCCTCCCTGACTTAGGCTATTTTATGCTCAGCCTCCGAGGTCGTCGTTCTTGCCGAACCGTGGGAAGAGCAAGTTGATATCTCCCTCGCTCTTGACACCGTTGGAGGGATCGTAATCTACGGAGCTCTGGTGTAAATCCGGGCCGACGCCGCGGATCATAAAACCGAATTTCTTCGCTTGCTCGGTATAATAGCCCTTCTGTGGCCCCGAGAAGTACCCGGAAAGAAGCGACCATGGTTCGTTGTGGTGCAATCCGAACCAAGACTTGATCGTGTCGATTCCGCCCTGGGTCCAGTTCTGCTGCTGAAAGACATCCTGGATCGGAGCGCTGATATAGGCAATGGGCGTGGTGAACCGGTTGTGCTGTTCAGCGCTATCTTCGTGTTTCGGAACGGCATTTCGATCCATGACATACATCATCATGGCTTTATAGAGAGCGTTCTCGTTTGCCTGGGACCGGCTGACCTTGGCACGAATTTGTGCATTCATAAAATTCGGAACCGCAATGGCCGCCAGAATGCCGATAATGGCGACTACGATCAAAAGCTCGATCAGAGTAAATCCTTTCCTACTCATACGAAGACTCCTTGTTTCGACTTCAACTATCGAGATTATATCCCATAAATTTCTCAATGTAACCGGAACACGGGTATCTTACGCAAAAGAGGGACCGCGATTTGATATCCCCCTTTTTCGAGTTCGGAGGAGTCCGGATCAGACTACCTCCTGACGTTCTGCATCCCACCGGACCCGACGGCCCTCAAAATAGGAGATGATGGCCATCGAGGCGGCCGCCGCGCCGTAAAATCCGTCCTGCGGGTCGCAGTTGGGTTTCTGGCGGGATCTCAGACATTCCACCCAGTTTGCGATGTGAAGCATGTCTGCCTGGCCCTCGCCGCCGTATTCGTTGGGGATTTCGACCGCCTCGACATCCCGGGTGCGGATTTTATCGGGTTCCGGGATGATTTTCAGGCCGTTCTGGGCGTTGTTCCCGTCGATCCAGATGGTTCCATCTGTCCCGTAGAACTTCTCGCCGCAGTCGATGGACTGGTTGCCGAAGATACTGCTGTAATTGAACTGGAATCCCGGATACTCCATGATGGTACTCCAGGTGTCGCAGGTTGTACGGCCGTCATCCCACCGATAAATGTTTCCGCTGGCCACTACGGTGTTCGGCATTTGTGCTTTCATTACCATAATGGTTGCGTCGATCTGGTGGACCATCAGGTCGCTGCCGATTCCATTGGAATAATCCCAATAGCAGCGCCAGTGACAATACCGTTCTTTGCTGAATGGAACGGACGGGGCCGTGCCGAGAAACTCCTTCCAATCGACTTTGCTTTCTTCCAGATCGGGCGGGATGGTTCTGCGCCAGGCGGCTCCGGGTTGATTCGGGTTGAAATTGCGGTGCCAGAATCCGTGCACTTGTGTGACTTTGCCGATGGTCCCGGCTTCAATCAATTCCTGGGCTTTTTTGTAGACCGGCAGGCTTCGTCGCTGGGTCCCGATTTGCACGATCCGGTTGGTACTCTGTGCCGTTTTCAGTATCTCATCCCCTTCTTTCCAGTGATGCAGCATGGGTTTTTCGCAATACACGTCCTTGCCTGCTTTGCAGGCTGCGATCAGATGACGGGGGTGGCTGTGTTCCGGTGTGGCGATAATCACCGCATCGACGTTTTTGTCCGCGAACAGGGGTTCGTAATGTTTGTAGACTGCAATTTCCTTGGGGGCGCGACCTTCGAACCGCTCAGCGGCAATTGCCAGCGCCTTATCCCGCCAGGTTCCGTCGAAAATATCCGCGATGGCTACAATCCGGACCTGTTTGTCGTCAATTTTCGAGAGTTGGCTCATCAGGTGCTGTCCCCGGCTTCCCGGTCCCAGGACTCCGATATTGATCATTGAATTCGCGCCGAGGACATTGATTGCCGGTCCGGCGGCGACCGCCAAACCGACTCCCGCCGCCGTCTTGGCGGTTTGCGCAATAAACTGTCTGCGATTCATTTCGTTTTTTGTTTCCATGGCGGATGTTCTCCAATCTTTGTTTCCCTGATTGAGTTTGTGCAGGCGCATCCCTGAATACACTTATTTAGTGTACCAATATCCTGCCCAACCCGGCGGGGCTGTCAAGCATGGTTCCCGATTCTTCCCGGCATCAGTTGGTCTCTTTCGGAACCGCGATGCGGATTTCATCTACACACAGTATGCCGCCTAATCCATCCGGGGCTTGGCGAGGAACGATATGGATACGGAGATCGAAAGGATTTCCTGCCCCCGGTTCCTCGGTCATCGCGGCCTGTGTGCCTCGAAGAAGCACACGACGCCAATCATACAAGGAGTTCACGATTTTCGGCGTAACCTCCGTCCAGGCATACCGTCGGCCTCGATACAGCGCCTCGATAGAGACGGACTCCACCCAATCCCAGCGCGTAGTGAGCAGCCAGAACGTCAGCATAAACTCGTCCCCCCGGTCCGGGACAGTCAACTTGATCGAAGTTCGAAAGGCCAGGTTGATCTGTCCCATCGACGGTTTGAAGTCATGAACGACATGGCCGAATCCCTGTCCGATCGGATAAACATCTTTTCTATATTCCTGCGGTGGAGTCCATCCATCTGTAACATCACAGGCGCTCAGGATTTGGATGTGCCATCGTTCCGGCACAAAATAGGGATCGTCAAAACACCCGGCGGGAGGCGGACCGACTTCTGCCGGAAGCCAGACATCCAGCGGGTCATCCTCCGGGCGAATATGGTAATTCGCCCCCGAATACGCTTCCAACCGGTAGCTATTCTCGGATGGAGGCCCGGTTACATGCACGTTAAACAATTTCTTGTCGATCAAACTCAACGCAAAATCCGTCTCGAATGAGGTTCTGTCCCCCAGCCGGAAATACACGTTCTGCCAGATCAGGAACGGAATCAGATCATCCAGCGCGCGGTCGTGGATCACTTTTGTATTGTTGTGAAAGGAGACCTCGCCATAAGTTGCCCAGCCGAAAAGGTCCCGGAACGACACACTCATCGCAATGGGAAACAGCAGAAGGGGAAGTCCGGTACCGGCAGCAACACAGGCCGGTTTTAAGAAAGGTATCCTCGATATTTTGAAACCAACCGCCTCTTTGACCGTATAAAACGTCGCCATTCCCAAGACCAGTGAGAAAGCCGCACCGGCATCTGCCGCATAGCCCCCGGCCTGTGTCCGCAAGACCGGCAAGGGCCAGAACGCGGTCATCAGCCAAATCAGCGGCATCGCGAGATCCCGCCACTTTGGAGAAAGCCAGAGACCGTGCAGATAGATAATCAGCCCCAGGGATTGCGCGGGCATCGGCTCCACATCCAGGGATCGTGCCCCAAAATATCCGCCGACCGATGCCAGAACTGTCAGGCCAAACCGCCAACTCCCCCCTCTTCCCGCCATCAGAAAATGCCCCGTGACCGCAATCAACCCAATAATCTCGAGAGCCGAATGGCTCTCGCTCCAGTGAGCGGGACTCCACAAGCTGTGAGCAAACAAAGAGCTGTGATAGAACATGCTTTGCAGATCCAGCAGCATCGTACTTCGATGCACAAACATTCCTTTTAGAGTGGCGGTGCTGAGAATCACTGCCCCGGCCAGAATGAACACCCCGATCAGCAGATTCTTCCTGGTCTCTCGAGAGACATTCTCTGTGCAGAGGATCAACGCCGACGTTGTGAATGGAAGACAGAACAAGGCCGATTCCTTGGAAAAGCAGGCAAGCAGAAAGAAAAGGGCGGTTTCAAACAACCGGAAACCGGCCGGTTGATGCAGATACCCATGAAGCGCGTGAAGAGTCGCCAGATGAAAAACAATCGCACAAATTGCGGTCAGCCAGCTTTTCCAGAGCAAGGTGCTGTGACCGGGACCGGTGGAGAAAAACACCAGGCAGATCAGTAATCCCATCACTGCATAGCCCTGACGTTTCCCCCATGCGAACAACAACGCAACAATGGCAAGCCACCATACCCCCACCGCCGCTTGATGCGCTGCTGCATTGGCCCCGAACAACCGCCAATGAAGCCACCAGACCAGGGAAATCACCGGACGATAATAATTGGAGAATAGCGGCGGATCGACAAATGCTTTCCATGGCTCGGCGCTTCGCTCATGCGCCCACCAGAGAAACCGAAGATCATCCTTTTCAAAAACAAGACCGGCGGTACGGAATACCATCAATCCTCCGATTGCAAGGCAAATCCCCAATAGAAAAATGGTGAGGGAACACCAATCGGATCGTCGCTCCTCGAATTCCGAAACAAGAGAACCATACAGGCGGGAGAAGAAGGCTTTCATCAAGTCCCCATTATCCCTCCCGTGCATTTACCGGACACGGGAAAGTGTACCCGACTTTGCATCTCTTTGGACAACACATTGTAGTTCAAGAGACACGTTTTGTCTCATGACTGTACCCGAATCAGCCCGCAAAGAATTTGGCAATGGAACCGGTGAGATTGAAGAGCATCTGTTGGATCAGAACCAATACCAGAAACGCGAGGATGGGCGAGAAATCGAGCATTCCGATTCGCGCCCAGGGACAGATCCGTCGAAAGAGCCGTAAGTATGGTTCAGTCAGGGCGCGAATCACTGCAACAACCGGATTGTGCAGGTCCGGACCGACCCATGAAAGGATGATCGCGATCAATAGAATGAAATAATAAAAACCTAGCAAGGTCACAAAAGTATGGACTTGAAAAACCAGTTCCCGCCCGAGCGGCACACGAATTCCATTCAGAAAATCGAGCGATATAAGCGAGATCAGGACAAAATGCAGACCCGCCAGCCATAACACGGAACCCGCGAAAAGTCGCCAGAGATCATGCGTGTGAAGAAAACCTTGCGTGATCTGCAAGAGTCGAAAGGTATTGCGTTGGAAGGCCTGGTATCCCACGCTGTTGTAGAAAGCCACGCCGCCTTTCGCCAACAGCACGGAAACCAGCAACAGCCCGACAACGACCAGGTACGCAAGATCAACGAATTGACTGAAACTGCTCAGAACGGCAGGCAGGGCGCCCGGAGCCTCCGCACCACCGCCCCCAAAAGCGGGCAGCGCCCTCCATAATCCCCGAATCAACAGAATCAACACAATCACAATCCAAGGGATGGCACGCTGCAATTTCCCTGTCGGATTCCCCAAAGCCGATTGAATCGGTTTGCAGAAAAAATCGGTGATCTGAAATACCGCCTGGCATACGGGGCCGAGACCGTAACAGAGATACTCTTCCAGGAAAAACCGCACCACCAGCAACACCAGAATGATGTTGACGATATGGTCGAGAAGGCTCATCGATAATCCTGCCGCTTGATATCAGGCAAACGTTTTCTGCAAGTATGAGAGGCTATCGCGCGCGATGGTCTCCGGGTCCGGAGAGTAATCGAACACTTCCACGGAGACATATCCGTTGTAGCCGATTTTTTTCAAGGCGGCTGCAATCGGCTTAAAGTCCACATCCCCGAATCCCGGTCCGCGTTTGTTCCGGTCGTTGGCGTGAAAATGCCGTAGAAGATCAACGTTCTTTTCAATCACTTCCGGAATCGTGTCCCTTTCCCCGCCACACATTGCCTTGACATCCAGATGGAGACGCAGATGGGATGACCCCACAGCATCGATCAGGTCTCTGGCCTGATCGGCACACGTAATCATGTTGGTCTCGAAAGGGGTGAGAGGCTCGAAACAGATGGGAATCCCGCGATTCTCGGCATGAGGAGCGATTCCTTTGAAAAAGTCCACGGTTCGCAGCCAGGTGTCGCGGTAGGTTTGACCCTCCAGCATATTCCGCTGCTGGGGCGAACCCCATACCATGATCTTGCCGCCGATATCCGCGCAGAAGTCGATCAATGCGCGGGCATAATCGGCGGTCTTCTTACGAATCGATGCCTCCGGGTGGTTCAAGTGCAATCCTTTCGGACTGACCAGGAGCCAGTGCAACCCGACAATCTCCAATCCCACATCGGTGGCAATCCCGGCGATTTCCTTTCGGCGCGCGGGTGAGATTTCCTGAACAGAGTCTGCCAGGGTAAATGGAGCTACCTCAATACCTTGATATCCGGTCTTTGCGACAAATGGGCAAGTTCTTTCCCAACTCCAATTCTGGAACGTCTCATTGCAGATCGCGAATTTCATCGTTTCCTCTCACAGGGGCCAACTTTTGAGATAGTACTTCTTGTACCATCTTTCCATGGGATTTCCAAGGTTCTGGAAAAAGCCCGATAAAAGAGACCGGCAGACCGTGGGGATGCAAAACGGTCTGCCGGTCTCATGCAGTCGCATAGGAACCCGCTTCAGGAAACATTCACCGAAATTTGCTTGGGTTTTGCCTTCTCCGATTTGGGAAGCGTGAGGGTCAGGACTCCATTCTCCAGGTTTGCGGAAATCCGTTCGCTGTCCACGGCATCGGAGAGTTCAAACTGACGGAAGAAATTCACCAGTTCGAATTCGCTGTAGACCGGATTGCCCGAAGCCTTGTGAGTCGGTTTCCCCTCAATGGTCAGAATGTTGTTATATACGTGGACTGCAACGGAGTCCTTATCGACACCCGGCAAATCGGCAACCACCTTGAGGGCATCGTTTTCCTCGTAGATATCCACCGGCGGGGCGATATATCGTTCCTCGGTTCGAGTCTTCTCCCATTCCGGGACGATTTCCTGCTGTTGAGTTGTTGTCGGGTAAGTTTTTTCAGCCATGACCGTATCCTCCTTATCTTATTCGCTCAGCCAACCTTCACAGATATCCGGCGGGGGATGGCTTTCTCCGCCTTGGGAAGGGTGATGAGAAGAATGCCGTTCTTGTAATCGGCGGTCACCTTGGTGTCGTTCACCTCGGTGGGCAATTCGATGGATCGAACAAACCGTCCGGCAGCTCGTTCGCTGCGGTGGTATTGTTCCGGCTTGGCATCGGGCGCGGTATGCAATTTCTCACCGGAGATGGTGACAGTGTTATGTACGACGGTGACGTCCAGGTTTTGGGTATTCAGACCGGGAGCCAGCGCCTCAAGGTAGATGAATTTCTCATCGTCATACATATTGACGAGAGGGTATTGACGGGCGGCACGCCCCGGCAGGAAAGTGCCCTGACGCCGCGCTTGGAATGGAAACAATTCACTCGCCATCCGGTCCATTTCTCGCCGGAGGTTTTCAATTTCTTGAAACACGTTTGGTCTCGGCATGATCGGTTCCTCCTCTTCTCAGGATTCTTGATCTTTGTATCCGGTTTCTTTTTGTAAGAAGCAACAGATATGCCGATTGGCAGGAATCCTTACAAGTACTTGTTTTGTAATCATTTACATCCATATTGTCGCAGGGGATTGTGTGTCAATGTGGCACAGGGAGATGAGGCTGGTTGATCAAATTGGGTATACGTCGTTGGAGTTGGAAAGTCTGAACCATGATTCGCTTGATTAGAAGATTGCCTTGATTTTCTCTTCTCATTCATCATGGTCATCCCACAATCGAGCAAATCATGCTTCGGACTTGCTTTCCATTACAGTCATCCAATAATCGGGCAAATCAAGGTTCAGATTTCTTTGCCACTCCGCACCACTTGACAGGCTTCCGGTTCCCTGTTCCCTTATATGACGAAGAAAGACAACACTCGTTTCTATTCGGATTGATGGATCAGATTGAGGGCGGCCGTGGACACCAAATATCGATCCTCCATACGGGTCCGCCAAAGCACGAAAGAGCGGTTCCTCGAAAGCCGGAAAGACCGAAAGAATCTGACTCCGCCTCGCACACCGCCCTGGTGGAGCTATCGGCCTCTTTTCTATACGATCATCTCTCTCGCTCTGGCTGTGGGGGCCGGATTCGCGGTGCGTGGACTGTACCGGTTTTTCCCCCAGATCCGTTCAAGACCGCCGAGTGTGGAACAACTACAACCCGCCGAGAGGGTAGAAAACGAAGAAACCGAGATGGACCTTGAGACAGCGAAACGCCTTTTTTCCGGCGAGATTACGGGGGTAACCAGGACAGAATCTCAATGACCCGTGCGTGGAAAATTCGTCCTCATGATTCGGATCGGGCCGATTGTCTGGCGGCGGACCTTTCCATTTCCCCGCTGATCGCCCGTCTTCTGGTCCAGCGTGGGATTACCGAAACGGAAGATGCGCGGACTTTCCTGAATCCATCCCAGGATGTGTTTCATTCACCCTTCCTGTTCAACGGAATGGAGCAGGCTGTCGAGCGTATTGCCCGGGCCAGAGAGCAAAACGAGCGCGTGTTGATTCACGGCGACTACGATGTGGATGGGATCACAGGAACCGCCATCCTTCTGGAGACTCTGTGGGAATTGGGGTTGGATGTGGAGTATTACCTTCCGCACCGGATCGAAGAGGGATACGGCGTCAGCATCGACCGAATCGCCGAGTTTGCAGGTCAATTCCAGTTGATGATCACGGTGGACTGCGGGACCACCTCAACCGAAGAGATTGCGCTGGCCCGTGAAAAAGGCATGGATGTGATTGTCACAGACCACCACCGTCCGGGGAAGGCCATTCCGGCTGCGATTGCGGTTCTCAATCCGATTCTGGAGGAGGAAGAATACCCGTTTCGTGATCTCGCCGGTGCGGGAGTGGCGTACAAACTGGCCTGTGCGCTGCGGGAAACTCTGTTGGAGATGCCGTCCCCGGAAGAAATGGGACTGGACCTGGCCACGCTGGGGACCGTCTCGGATGTGGTCTCTCTGCTGGATGAGAATCGGACTCTGGTCAGCCGGGGAATTCCCCTCTTGCGCGAGGCGGTACGTCCCGGAATCCGGGCGCTCCTGGACGTTTCTTCAACCGATCCCAAGCGACTCGACACGCACCAGATTGCATTCCGAATCGGCCCGCGAATCAACGCACTGGGACGTCTCTCCGATCCGCGAAGCGCGGTGGAACTGCTTGTAACCCGGGATGAGGTGCGAGCGTTCGAAATCGCCACAGAGATGCATCGCCTGAACGCCAAACGGCAGGCTCTGGAGAAACAGGTCTCATCCGATGCACAAAACCGAATGATTCAGGCGGGACTCCTGAACAGGAATTTGCCTTTGTTGATTATTGACGGTGAGAAATGGCACCGGGGCGTACTCGGAATCGTGGCCTCTCATCTGGCGGCCCAATATGGAGTGCCGGTGATTCTCATGTCGCAAGAGGATGGAATCCTTCACGGTTCCGGGCGATCTTTGCCCTCGATGGACTTGGGATCTGTCCTTGAGGATGCTCGGCCTTTGCTTCTTTCCGGCGGGGGACACGAGAACGCGGTGGGGCTTTCAGTGGATGTGTCGAAATATGAGGAATTGTGCGAGACACTGATCCGGGGAGCGCAAAAACGGTGGGGAGGACAACCGGAACCCCCTCCGCTATGGCTGGATGCGGAGCTGCCCCTGGAACAGGTAGATGACCGACTGATCGAGGACCTGGCCGCTCTTGCGCCATTCGGTCAAGGCAATCCCTCGCCCGTGTTCCTTTTCCGAGGAGAGGCTTCCACTTACGGCGGGCGGATTGTCGGTAACAATCATTTGAGATTGACACTTGCCCATTCGAGAGGGCGGATTGAGGCTATCGGATACGGGATGGGTGAACGACTTTCGCAGCTGCGCCTGGATCGCCTTCAAATAGCCGGAAGCCCCTATTTTGACGAGTATCGCGATGTCCGTTCGATTCAACTGCGGATGGTCGATGTGCGATCCGATCGGGACGATCCTGTACAGGTAAAAACCGAGCCGAATAAGCCCGAAACCACAATGAGATTGGACAGGGAACGGCTGGGAAAAATCTTTCGTCTTATTCAGAAACTGGAACACGACGGTTTTCTTTCCAGGGTTTTGTTGAATGAAAAGGCCGGGGAATTGGGAATCCGAAAGGAAGAAATCTATCTGGCCGTGGTTATTTTTGTCGAACTGCAACTGGCGCGGACCCGTGGAGATCGAATCGAACTTATCCCCTCCAAGGAGAAGCGGGACTTGTCACAATCTGCCACATTTCGTCGCCTGAATGCTACATGATTTCCAATCCACGGAATCTGAATGCCTGAACATTGGTATGGGAGTTTCGGGGAAATGTAACATTTTGATAACCCGCAGCGTTCGCCCGAACTCCGGCAGATTGAATGTTCGGCGGACAGACCTTCTTACTATCAGAACGGAAGAAACGAACTATTCTCTTGACGCACGGATGTTTTTGTGTAAAAATCACGCTGTTTGTGGGCTGTGTTCCACGGGAAGTGCGGGTAGTAATCTTTTGTTACATTCCTGCACATCAATAATTCTTGTTATTTCCTGAAGAAGGACGAGATGAGAAAGAGAAAGGAGAAACTCGAAATGAGTTCCAGAAAAGTTGTATCCATGGTTTTCGTTGCTTTGCTTACTGTTTTTGCGATTCCGGTCATGGCGGAAACAGAACCCAATGAGGGCACATCCTCCGCAAACACGGTGGAGTTGAATGTCCCCGTATCCGGTTCATTGGGAGCCGGGACGCCGGTAGATGTCCTGGACTTTTTCCGATTCACGACCGATTCGGACGGTCTCATTCAGATTGGGGCGCGCCCCACGGCCGAGCTGGACATCCATATTTGGATGCTGGACACCGACGGAAGAACCCAAATGGTTTATCGGAACAACACTGGGGCAGGAGGAGATGAGGTATTTCAGTATCAGAATCTCCGAGTCGGGAGGACCTATTGGTTCATTATCGGCCGTGTTTCTGGTGCAGGCGATTACACGGCAACGGTCAATTATGCCCCCACCGCTGAGATCGATCCGGAACCCAATGATGACATTCCGCAAGCCTCTGCGATCTCCGCTCAGGGCGGCATTGTGCAAGGGCATTTGGGCTATATCGGTTCCGGGTTCACCGATCGCTATGATTATTGGGAAGTTACGACGCCTGATGACGGTCGTCTGGTTCTCACGGTGAATCCGTCGGGAGATCTCAATGCCTACCTGGCTCTGATCGACAGCACCGACGTATTCTCCGATATGGCGACCCAGAACTCTGCGGGAAAGGGCGGCTCGGAAGTCATTACATACAACAACCTTGCCAAGGGAACGTACTATATCCTGGTTCACAGCGCGGAGGGATTCGGCTCGTATACCCTGATCAGCCAATTCACAGCCAACACCGGCCCCAATGATGCCGACCAGAACGACGGCACCGCTACGGCCACTGACATTCCGCTGACCGTGGATACAGCCAATGCCTCCCTTTTTGTCGGATCGGCTGAGGGGCGATTGGGCTATTATGGAAACAAGATCCTGGACCAGGGGGATTTCTACAAAGTAACGCTTCCCGGTTACGGAAAGCTGACCATGGCTACGACGAAAGGGGACGGGGACAATGTGGATGTCGGATTTAACCTCTACAATGGAGAACAGCAATATGTAGACGGTACCGGCGCCGATCCATGGACCGTAGACAACCTGCCGGCCGGTGTGTATTACATCCAGGTTTATCAAGAAAGCCGATACGGAGCCTACACGCTGACTTGTACTTTCGAACAGCGGGAAGCTCCTGCGCCGTTCAGCCAGCCGAGTACAGAGATTGCGCCGAACGGAACCGCCACGAATATCTTCCTGGGCCCGGAGCAAACTCTCCAATACCTGTATGTGGATCTGCCGCAGGACGGTCGGTTGGTTGTAAATAGCACTTACACGAAAGATATTGATGCGACCACCACACTGTATAACGCCGACGGAACTTCCAGCATCGGTAGCGAGAGATTCTACTACACGGTAGAGACTCGTGCCATTGCGCCGGACGACCTCCGGGCAGGGCATTATATTATCCAAATGCAGCGTCACGGCGGTTCCGGTTTGTGTACCGTGACCACGGAATTCACTCCGGTGCGGAATACGGATGCGGAGCCGAATGACGATTGGCTCGGAATCCCCTGCATCCCCATCGAGGGGGAAGTGGTCGATCTCCCCATTTCCGGAAGCCTCGGGTATGGCGGCAATGGCTGGCGAGATCGGATGGATGCCTACCTGCTCGATGTCAAAGATGACGGGGCGCTGTGGGTGACGGCGAATACCGATAATACGATCCATTACGACATTGCCCTGTATGAGTTTTCAGGCCCCTGCCACAGGCGCATCAGCAGTAACGGCGGATATTACACAACCGATGCTCGAACCGTTGGGGACAACGATATCGCCGCCGGACAATATATCGTCTATCTATGGCGCAATGGCGGTTACGCTTCCTATGATCTCAAGGTGAACTTCACCCCGAACCGCAGCTCGGATTGTGAGCCGAATGACAACGACTGGCAGGCGGTGACCATTCAGCCGGGGCAGGGCATGGTCGGACATCTGGGTCACCAGTATTACGACTACACAGATACCTGGGATTATTACCGGATCACGATCCCCGAAGACGGCAATTTGCAGGTGTACTTCTTTGCCGATAACACCATGCATTATGACGTCGATCTGTACAATGAGGATTGGACCTGGCGTGTGTCCTTGAACGGACGGTACTACTCATCAGCGGGTCATTCCGTCGGCGACAGCCAGTTGGCGCAGGGAACCTATTTCCTGCGTTTTCATCGCCTTGGTGGGTATGGAATCTACAATTTCTATACTACCTTCCAGGGTGTCGGAAACTCGGCGGATATGGAGCCGAACAATTTCATCACCATGGCCACTCCATTAGCTTCCGGACAGATGGCTTTCGGTTCCGTGGGCTACCGGGATCAATACAAGATCGACACAGATGATTGGTATTTTGTGAATGTGGATACGGCGGGAACGTATAAATTGACCATGCAGGACCCGTTCGCCGCGCTGCATAACGACATCCAACTCTACGCATCCGATAGGGTGACCCGAATCCGGGGGGATGGTCGCTACTATCGTTCCGATCTATACACCTATGAGGTAAGCCTGGATCCCGGTACATACTTCATTAACGTACACCGGAACGGGAATGCCGGAATCTATACGCTCTACTTTGGGGATCCCACTATCCCGGTCACCGGTACCATCGCCGGAACGGTGAAAGGGGCCAATAACCTGCCGCTCTTCGATGTGGCGGTTCAAGTCTCCAATCTGAGCGTGCGTACCGATTTCACCGGCGCCTATACCTTTACCGGTCTCGCACCCGGGACCTATGATGTGACCTTCAGTTCCGGCGCCAAGTATTACAATGTCGTCCAGACCGTGAATGTTGCGGCGGGCCAAACGACTACCGTGAATGCGACAATGAGGGACGCGAACATTACCGCGCCCGCTGATCCCGTGCACTATTTCGGATTCGGATTCGATCGATACATCCATTTGACATGGAGTCCGACGGTCAGCCCGGACGTCTCGGACGGTGGCGGGTATCGGTTGTACATTTCCGGCCGGGAAATGATCGACTTGGGATATGTACACGATTACCATGCGTTCGGATTCGAGAATGGACAGACCTATAGCTGCCGACTGACGACGTACGACAAGTTCGGTAACGAAAGCGCCGGTGTGACGGTTCAGGTTACTCCGACCGGCATGCCGGGGCCGGGTGAGGACCTCATAATTGCCGTCAATGTCGATACGAATTCATACCTGGTGGGTCAATCGGTAAACGCTTACCTGACGGCGTATGTCGGCGACTACGCCCTCGGATCGTATGGCGTGATCATCAAGTATGATCCGGCAGCGTTGCATGTCGTTCGTGTCAGTCCATCGACCTCGGTCGAGTTCGGCGCTCCGACGATCACCCAATTTGACAATGCCATCGGGCAGTTGTTAATCCAGGATGCTCAGGCGGTCAGTGTCGAGGGGCCGACGGGCGAGGTGGGGCTTGCTGTGATCGAGTTCATAGTGGTCGGAGTCCCCGCGCGAAGCGCCACGATCAGGATTACGGAGGGTTCGGTTTTGGATACGCATTCCCAGGAAATTCCAGTGCAGCCGCGAAGCGGTCAGGTCCAGCTGAATCCCGGCGGGATTACACCGACTCCGACCCCGCAGGTGACACCTCTCCCTGGGACGCCGACTCCGCAGATGACGCCGTCTCCACAAATGACACCATCTCCAGAGATTACACCGTCTCCACAGGCAACAGCTACGCCATTCTGCCCGGTACCCGAAAAACTCGAACCGTTCTACGTATTCGAGTTCAACAGCGCGACAGAGTTTGTGCCGTTCCCCGGCGGATTTGTCTCGCTTCCTCCCGGACAGGTTACAGTCGGGAACATTCCGACTTCAACCGGCGATTTCACGGACGGATTCGGATGCACCGTTACGAACCAGCCGGGAGCATTGATGCTCCTGTTGCTGCCGACCCTGGAAGTCGGCGACCACACGGTCATCCTGCGTGTTTCTGTGAAGACGTCCGGCCCCGGATCGCAGATTGCTCTGGCGGCGATGGATGGGTCCTGGGACGGCTCCATTGCGACGTCCATCCCCGCAAAAAGCGAGGGTTACATGGATGAATACAAACGGATGGTTATGGTAATGGATCCCCCCGGAACCACGATCATGCCCATTCTTCAGGTATTCAACAATCAAGGACATGTCGCCGAGCAGGTGTTCTTTGATCGATTGGAACTGTACCTGGTTCCAAAAACCGAAAATCCATTCTATGATCTATTGAACGGGTACTGATCTTTCGACAGATCCTGCTGAGTTGAACCTTGCTTTCTCCCCCGGTTTCGGGGGAGAATTTTTTTAAGCAAAAACAAAGGAGCGATCCATGATGAACAGTCCATTTCATCCGACCCGCAGAGAGTTCCTGGGCCTGGCTGCCGGAGCCGCTGCAAGCGTGTTCTCCCGTCCAGGTTTTGCAGAGAACAGCGGCAAGCCGCTCAATTTCCTGGTTATCATGGCAGATGACTTGGGGGCGAAAGAACTGGGCTGCTATGGGAGCGGCGATCACAGAACCCCGAACCTGGATGCGTTGGCACAGACGGGGACGCGGTTCGAGACCTGCTGGGCAACCCCGCTCTGTTCGCCGACCCGCGTCGAGTTGATGACCGGTCGGTATGGCTTTCGGACCGGCTGGTACAACTTCCTGGGACGCGAGACGACTCCCATGGATCATCTTCAACCGGACGAGATTACGTTCGCGGATGTTCTTCGAGCCAAAGGCTATGCGACCGGCTTGGCGGGGAAATGGCAGCTGGGGCTTATCACAAAACAGCCTACGATGATTTTCGACAGCGGATTTGATGAGTATTTTACCTGGGCATGGAATGAGGGCGGTCTTCCGAAGGACGCGAAATTCAATGGCTCTCCTCGTCAGCGCTATTGGCATCCCGCCATTATCGAAAACGGAAAGCATGTGCCCACCACGCCGGATCAATACGGTCCCGATCTGTACTGTGATTGGATTGTGCGGTTCATCGAACGTCACAAGGACGGGCCGTTTCTTGCCTATTATCCGATGTGCCTGGTTCATCCGCCCTGGGATCCCACACCGGACCCATCCAGCCCCACGGGCAAAACCGAAGGCGGGCTGAAACCCAATGTGGAGTACATGGACACGATCATCGGGCGAGTTGTGAAGGCGCTGGACCGCCTTGGCCTGCGAGAGAACACCGTTGTGTTCTTTACCGGCGACAATGGAACGGCCCGGGACGGCAAGGGGACAGTTACAGAGCGGGGCGTGCGGGTTCCGATGATTGTAAACTGTCCGGGGATTGTGCAATCGGGTGTTGTAAGCCGGGAATTGATCGACCTCTCAGATATGCTGCCCACCCTGGCAGAGCTGGCCGGAGTGGCTCTGCCGCAGGGAGTCAACATAGACGGCAGGAGTTTCGCTCCTCTCCTCCGTGGGGAACAGGGCAATCCGAGAGGGTGGATCTTTTCGTACTTGGCTTATGAACGCATGATTCGAGATAAGCGCTGGCTGCTGGAAGGTGACGGTCGATTATACGACTGTGGTGAATGCAGGGACGGATCGGCCTATCGCGATGTAACACACTCGGATGATGCCGAAGCGCTTGCGGCGCGGAAGCGGTTCATGGAGATTTTGAATCACATGCCTGCACCGAAGAAGCCGTGGTAAAATCCGCCCGGGAATTAAAAGCGGGATGGTTCACAAGATTGTGTGCCCTGAGAGAACAGTCGCACAAACCTCACCCCCAAATAGGGTGGTTTCGGAGCCTGCCTGTCCCCAGCTTACCAAAGGGGTGAAAGACCGCCTTTCTTGTCCCTTTATGGTTTTTTATGAATTCACGTTTGCGGAACTTGCACTCGATCATTATTTCGTAGGCGTGGAAACCGGAAAGGAGTTTCTCAAAAGCGACCTTCTGTACCTTCCGGGCGGCAAACAGGACTCCTTGATCCGGTCTGCCAATCTGTCCCCGAACGCTCCCGCGCAACGTGTCGATTTTACCGTTGAGCGTGCCCTTGTCGTGCGTGGTACGGTAGGGAGCCTGGAAAAACATATTTATGCAGACAGTTTCCGACACATCAGGATCGGCGGAGTTCCGTGATGCGCAATGGTTTATCGGCAATATCAAGGTTACGCACGGTCTTTACAAACCGTCTACATTGCCCACGAATTAGGATGGCAATGGATCGGGATTAGCATCCTTTCCTCCGAATGTCCCCGGTTGGGACACCCGAATCTTCATTCACAAAGGTGGGTCATCTTCCAACCGACAGGTGGGGCAATTTCCAAGCGGACTGTGCACTCAAAAGCCTCGCTCTTTCCCCCGAGCATATCCAATCAAAGCATTATTCTCCTTTCTCCGGTTCCCAGGAAAGAAATCTCTCATCCAGTAAGGCGATGTCATCAACAAGAATATGCCCCCACGTATCGGAGTCCTGATCCACAATCTCAATTCGACCTTCCCTGCCCCGAACCCCACGAAGATCCCAGACCACGGTTCGGAGGACCTCATCCCGCTGTCCCGATGCCGAAAGCGCCGGCTGGCCGTCCACATACAGATTCAAGGCGGTTCGAAACGGAATATCGCCTCCACCGATTCGGAATCGAAGGAACTCATGGTCGATGCTGAAAGTCGCCGAGCGGAGGACGCCCTGGGCAGAATCGCTCGAATCAAGATAACTGTTCACCAGAAAATCCCCCTGCTGGCGCAGAATCGGCTGCTGGCCGGGGAATGCGCCGAGCGCGGGACCGTTGCCGAATGCCGATCCCTCTGTAGACCATCCGTGATACGTTCCGTCCTCAAAGTCGAAGTATTTTCCCGGCGGGCGGATCATCTGACGGATGGAATCCACGGCGATCCAACTCTCTGGCGACCGATCACTGATTTCGAGATGTGCCCTCTGTCCGCGCCAGGGATGCACAGGCCATTCCACAAAGGTCCATCGGTCCGGGTTCCCGGGATGCGCCGTCTTGACCACACGCCACCCCTGCCGACCCTGCGGGACCGGCTTCAAATCCTGCGGCATCAGATAATAAAACATGGTTCCCCGAAGCGATTCCCCGGCCCAATGATGAAAATGCTCCACTTTACGGGCCGGATCGATTCCCTCCGCAGCGAACCGCAATTCCTCGAAAATCATCAGGCTGACATAACATTCCGTGGCAGAGCCGATCCCCGCGACGGAGAACTGAAGAAGGTCCCCTTCAATCTGAAACTCCGGCAGGACGACACTCCCGACGCCCTGTGACAATCCTGTAGACAGGGCACAGACACCATCGACCGGAACAGGGCGGGTCCAGGCAACACGGATTTCCTCGCCCACTGTCTGTGAACCAAGTGGTAGCCCCTCCTCAAAATCCCAGTACTCACCGGCCAGGCAACTCAGGCGATCCTCAACGGCATTCCGCCAACGCGCGCGCTGCTCCGGGGTCGGTTCCGGCCTCGAATCACACGCAATGATCGACCAGAGCAGATCATGCTCTCTTCCGGCCCGCAACAGACGTTGGGCAGCAATATCCCGTATCTCTTCCACCGAGACATCCGTCGGTCTGAGAAACACGGTGCAGGTATCGCCTGTGCGCACTTCATAAGATGCGGAAACCAGCTCCGCCGAAGCCGACAGGATATCCGGAAATGCCGACCGGCCGGCAACTCCCCGGGAGCTGGGAAACAGGACACAATCCGGCGCATCGAGCAAAAGACGTAAAACATCCCGTTTGACACCGGCGTACCCTGCTCCGGCCAGATTCACATTCAAACGATATCCGCTCCCGAAAACGCCTTGACGCACAATGTCAGAACCCAATCGCACAAGCAGGGCCGGATCATCGCCCGCCGATACCCGTACGGAATCGGATATCCAACCCTTTGCCTTGGCTTCATCAGCAGGCAGGACCGACATCCGATACCGTTCCGAGCGAATTAAACGCACCCGATCATACCAATTCGGCAGCGCCCAGACCTGAACCGCAACCAATCCCAGGATCACAATCCACGCGACAGTATCCCCCACTTGAGGAATCCGGCAGGCAATCTCCCTGATTCCCCGAAACACAAAAAAAAGAAACAGCGGCATGAAGGGAAGAATACTCGATTCCCTCTCGCCCTCCGGCAGAAATGCCAGGAACGCAAGTACGCTCAAGATCTGGAAAAGCGGAAGGAGTTCCGTACGGCTGTTCTTCTCTGACTCCTTTTCAGGGGATACCAGCAATCCGAACAGAAACAGCGGGAGAAGTATCCAGGAGAGGCCACCCACCGGTGTTCCCGACTTGCCCAGCGCACGCAAAAGGTGGAAGAACCCCTCCGGCCATTCCAACCGGAGAATGGTCCCGAAGGATATGCAGGTGAGCGGATTGAATTGCGACAACGGTCCGCCGCCATCCCAAAGCCCTGTCCAGGCCCAATCCAGGAGAAGAATCCCGCCACCCCCTAATGACGGAAACACGGCCCACCAGAACCCCGGTCTCCACGGACGTCGCAGGTCCGGCATGTCTCGTGTGCCATAAGTCACCAGGAAAAGGGTGGTGCCCAGAGCAAAGGCGTATCCGGGCCAACTGCACAGTCCCAGGAGAAACGCGCCGACAGAAGTGAGAGCAAGTCGAGTTGGCGTAAGATCGCGCCGGTAAAGAGGCAGAACGCAGGCAAAAACACCCAACACCACCAGTGCGCCGGAGTCCCCGGACCATAACAGCCACAGGATTCCACTTTGCCCCAAAACAGCCAGAAGGAAACCGATCTCTACACCACCCCCTTCCTCCCGAATCCGCCAGGCCGCCAACACCAATCCCAGCCACAAAAACACAACGCCCAGAAAACCTGCTCCCCACAGCAGCGGAAACGGCAGCGATAGAAAATGTGAAATGATCCATAACAATGCAACGCGGAGCGGGGAAGCTGGAGCCAGCGTCTTCAAATGGTCCGGCAGATAGCGTGGACCATGACCATCCCGAAGATTCCGGACGTATAGAAGGTCAAGATAGGCTTGATCTCCGGTCAAAATGACAGGGCCGGTATGTTGTGCCGCACAAATCCAAAACGCTCCGGCCAGGTAGAACAGCGCGGCCAGAAAAGCAAGAAACACCAGGACGGTTGAGACGGGTGGATGGCTCCGGTCCATAGAAAAGGATGGTAACGTGTAACCGACGGGTCTCGGAAGATCAGGGCGGACAACATCAGGAAAAAATCGGTAAGCCCCAAATCGCGCAATCAAGCAACCCGCGATGCCCCTCCAGCCTTCCGAAGAAGAAAAGTAATCTGGTTCCCGACTTCGTTAAATGTAACCTCAGACATAAACTCACGGATCAGGAAGATCCCCCGTCCATGCGGGTCATGAAGATGCTCCTCGGTGGTCGGATCAAACAGGCTGTTCACATCGAATCCATCTCCCTCATCTCGAACGGAGATTTCCACCCACTCGGGGTTCACCTGGAAGGCGACAAAGACCCGCTTGTATTCCTGGCCGCGATTGCCGTGGAGGATCGCGTTGACCAGCGCTTCATCCATGGCGAGGCGGATGCTGAAAATCTCATCATCGCTGTATCCGAACGAGCTGATGACTTCAAGAACTTCCTGTTCAAGGGGATAAATGGACTCAAGACGACTTGAGATCTCGTATTTCTGTTCCCCCGTTGTGTAGGAAAGAACCTGTGACATGTCTCTGCGGACCTGACCGTTACCGCGATAAAGTATGCGCGAAAAGGCGAAACACTTTTTAAATATTACCGTAGGTTTCCGGTGAGTCAAGCTGAAGGAAGCCCTCAAAGTCCAACATTTTTTGCCATGCGTGAATACAAAACTTGCCGTTTTGCCGCAACGAACAGGATTATGATACTATCTCTTTCGGGAGACAGGTGAATTGCACAAAAGGTCTTCATCACATAAGTCCCTTGCGTATCTGATTGATATGAATGGATTTGCGTTTTTTGCCGCAGTCTTCTTGAGTTGTCAGATGGTTCTTTCTGCGACGATAGGGGATACAGACTTGTCCCGTGCTTTCACGGAGGGACTGTACCGCAACGCAACCACAGTCCACGGAATGCCGCTGGGAGGGATCGGGTGCGGTTCTGTGGATCTTGGCACGGATGGCTGGTTCGACCGTCTGACAATCAACAATAACTGGCGTGGATTCATCCCAAAGCCTTCCGGCTGCTTCTTTGCGGTCCGTGTTGAAGACAGTGAAAAATCCGTCTCCAAAGTCCTCCGGCGTGGCGATACAGAGATGGATGATATTGAAAACATTGCTTACACCGGGATTTTCCCTTGCGCAAACCTCACGTTCTCCGATTCCGAACTCCCCATCGAGGTTCATCTGGAGGCATGGAGTCCGCTTTGCGCCTGGAACCTGAAAGATTCCACTCTACCGGGGGCGTTTTTTATCTTTCGGTGCAAGAACACGACAAATCGTCCACTGAAAATATCCCTCGCATTTGCCTGGGAGAACCTGCTGGGGCTGGGTGTGGATTTGCAAACCGGGATTCCCTGGGAAGATCGAATCGGCAATTATCAGGAGCCTCGAAGCACAAGGTCCGCAAGCGGGCTGGTTTTCGGAACCACCAAAACACTCGAACCGAACAATCCGCGACGAAGCACGCTCGGAACCTACGCAATCGCGGTGGAACAGCAGCACAACCACGTCGTAACCTTCCTTCCCTCATGGAACGCTCAAACCCCGGACACTTTTATGACCCTGTTCTCGAAGAACGGTCGTTTCTTCGACGAAAGGGAACCAGGCCCCTGGCCCGTGGGAAGCGAGGACGTGCATCCGGCGGGGGCCATTGCCGATCGGGTGGAATTGCCCGCCGGAGAGTCTGCGCAAACCGTCTTTGTCCTGACTTGGCACTGTCCGGTGGTTGTGGCGCCGGACGGGCGCGAGCACCACCAGCTTCCCGCAATCTATTTCAACGATGCCTGGGATGCAGCCGTTTATTTCCTGAAACACCGGGAACGCCTTTGGACAGAAACAAATCAATGGCGAGAACCGTTGTTAAGCAGTTCTCTTCCTTCCTGGCTGAAAATTCGTTTGCTCAACGACCTGTCCCCGCTGTTTTCGCGTTCCGTGATTATCGACAACCGTTTCGCGTTCATCGAAGACCCGTTTCTGGGAGTTCTGCAATCGACCCTGGCCGCCTCGATCACAGACCAATTCCTGATGAGAATGCTGCCGGACCTGAGCGCCGGGAATATGAAGTTCGTTCTGGACAGTCAGCAGGAGGATGGCGAGATTCCCGCCGGTCCTGGTTCGATTGCAGAGATTGTCAGCGATACAACTGCGGTCCGGAATCTCGACCGTGATGCGCGAGCCGCTTGTGGATTCATTCTGCGTTACTCCCTGTACGATCACTACACAGGCCACGATGAATTGCGTGCGGAGATGCTGCCCGCAATTCGAAAAGCCGTGTCGAGATCGATCGGATTCGACACGGACGGAAACGGCATTCCGGAAAGTGCAGGTTCTGTGTCGGATCCTGAGGGGCGACGAAATTATGCCGACGTCGCCGGGATGTGGCTGGGCACCCTCGCCGTGGCGGAGGAATTCCAGTCGTTAAATCGAGACATCGAGTTCCTCGCTGAAATCCAGGCAACCGCCCGCAAAGCCGAAGAAAGCATGTTGGTTTCGCTATGGAATGGACGTTACTTCAAGGCGTTCTTCGATCCGCGCTCGCCGTTGGATATACAGGCTTCCTCCATTCAGCCCGAACAACTGATCGGCGAGTGGTTTGCCCATCTCCTGGGACGAAGGAATCTTCTGCCCGCCGAGCATGTCAAAACCAGCTTGGGCACAATTCTGGATCTTCTCACCTCCCGGGACGAGGAGGCCCGTTCCGAGACTCCGGCAGAGGTGGACAGCCGAACCCTTGCTGTTGTTGCCGCCTTGGCCGCCTATGAAGATCGCGCCTCGGAAGGACTGAGAAGCCTGGAAGATTTGCACCGGCGTGCCACATCCGCCGGTTACGGAATGGCGGTCCCGGTCGAATTCCCGTCCTCGACCGGCACAAACGAAACCCTGGCGGGGCCGGTCTCCTGGTCCATGCTGACCGCATTGGAAGGATTATTCTACGATGCGCGGCTGAAACGTCTGATCCTCACTCCGCATCTTCCCGCACAGTGGGAGGAGATTCACGCTCCGGTCCACTGTCCGACTTTTCAAGGATGGATAGACTATCGAGCCGCATCGCTGGAAGCCGCGCGACGAATTACGTTCCGCTTGGACAGGACCGTAGATGGCCGTCCTCTGGAACTCGCCCAAGTCGGAACGGAGGTTCCTCCCTCATTCCGTAATCAGAATCCACTTTTGTTCCTGGAAGGTCAGCCGCACGACGCGGGCATTCAGCAAACCAGCCTGGATAACCTGATTTATAGCTTGCAGAAACCGATCCGGCTGAGACCCGGCGATACGGTCACGATGATCCTCGCCACGGAAAACACCGGCAGAATCGATATCGACCTTGAGAACCGCAAAGCCGTGCCAAAAGGACCTTTCTGCACCATCGACCCTCTCCCGGACTCAAAAATCGGTTTTTCCATCTCCAACCGCTTGCCGCGGTCGCAAATCATCAATCTCCATTTCACGAACATTCCCAAAGAACCCGCTTATCGTGTTGCCCTGAACGGGCAGGATAAAAAGGCAATCGTTGCCGAAGATTCGATCCTGACTTTTACCCTCTCCCGGGGAGCGTTCACACCGTCGCAGGAGGAACGGGGAGGCTGGGTCCCGAACCGAATCATGGAAATGATTCAAGTCCTCTCACAGTACCCAAAAGAAACCGGTGCGCTGAAAGAGGTTTGGAATCTGGACAAAACCGCGCAGGAATTCGCCTCGGCTATGGTCGGCGGCAGAACGGCATGGGTGGACATCGTCGAAACAGGACAAAAGACTCCAAAACGCACGGTAGAGGAAACAATTTCCCCGGAGAAAGCCGAGAAACTGACCGTCAATCTGGAAAAGGCTCTTCAAGAGTTCCGTGAGCGGATCATGCAGGAGGTTCTCGATCCCTCTTTGAATGCGAAACTCATCGGCTTGAGTTTACCCCTTACTGTTCATCTGGAACCACAGGGAGATCCTGGAAAAGACCTTTCTTTCGGTGTCGCCGTGTCGGTCGAAAATCCGCAAAGGCTTCCTTTCACCGGCCGGCTGCTCCTCACCTGTCCAAGAAAGGATTGGGAGATCACGGCTCAAGATCCCATTGAACTGAATGCGGGTGCAATTGGAATCGGTTCCGTGACTCGGCGATTTCGGGTGCAGATGCCCAATCCGGCTCTGGACGGCCGGGTGGAAATCATCGGGCGGTTACTGGGTGATCTGAAAGGTCAGCCCTTTGTAGTGGATGGTTCGTTGATAGTCGGACATGGATATCTGCGAGATTGGATGGTATTGGGACCGTTTCCCAACCCGGAGGATAAGGGGCTGACAGAAGAGTTGCCGCCGGAGACAAAAATCGACTTGAATGGCCGTTACAATGGTATAAACGGGGAGGTCCAGTGGCAGCCCTATTATTCAGGGGCCGCCTATGTGGATTTGGCCTCTATTTGTTCGGCAAAAGACCCCGCGCTCGCATACGCGCATGTGTACGTTCAATCACCGAACGACCGCCCCGCCGTGCTGCACCTGGGAGCATCCGAAGGTGTGTGCATTCTATTGAATTACCGACAGGTCTTCATGCGGAGCGGCCTGCGCACGGCTGTTCCCGATCAGCATATCGTGCCCGTGAGATTACAGAGCGGCTGGAACAGTCTTCTCCTCAAGATCTCCCATTTGCGCGGCCCGTGGGGCTTTTACCTGGAAATCACCGATCCGACCGGAAAACCCATCCCGGAACTGAAAGTGGCCCTGAAGCGGTGAGGATATGACAGAGATCTATCACATCACGCATATCGGGAATTTGCAGAGTATTTGCTCGACCGGAGGGATATTCAACGACCTCCGGATAAAAACGCATGGTGTGAATCTGAATTCAATCGCACATGAACATATCCGGCAGAGCCGCGCGATCCGGCCCGTTCCCATAGCACCTTACGGAACCCTGGGCGATTATGTGCCATTCTACTTTGCCCCAAGATCGCCCATGCTTTATGCAGTTTATTGCGGCAAGGTTAAGGGATTCTGCGGAACCCAAAAGGATATCCTTTACCTTGTTTCATCCGTGGAGCAAGTGATCACGCATAACCTTCCATTCCTATTCACTGACGGACACGCTGCCATGGACATCACGCAATTCTTCAACAGTCCTGGCGATTTCAGTCGAATTGACTGGAATATGATGAAAGAACGCTATTGGCATGACACCGATCAAGACCCGGACCGTACGCGACGTCGGCAGGCTGAGTTTCTGGTAAGGGACTTTATGCCCTGGGATCTGTTCGGTATAATCGGCGTATTCGATGATACTATCGGCAAACAGGTTTTTGAAATCACTCGTTCCGCAGAACATCAGCCGGAAATCGCGGTTCATCGCGATTGGTACTATTAGGAGACTGAGGCCATGATCGAGATTCTGCGCGGAAACCTGTTGGATGCAGACGTGGAAGCCCTTGTGAATACCGTGAATACGGTGGGAGTCATGGGCAAAGGGATCGCGCTTCAGTTTAAGAAGGCATTCCCGGAAAATTTTGACGCTTACAAACGGGCTTGCGACCGGAAAGAAGTTCAATCGGGGAAAATGTTCGTTTACAGTACCGGCTCGATGGTGAATCCGCGTTTCATTATCAACTTTCCCACCAAATGCCACTGGCGTGACCGCTCCCGGATGCAAGACATTGAAGAAGGGTTGAGGGACTTAGTAAGAGTGATTTCGCGCAACGGTATTCGTTCTGTTGCCTTGCCGCCTTTGGGGTGCGGAAACGGTGGACTGAACTGGGACGAAGTCCGATCCCGGATTCAGGAAATGCTGGAAGACCTGCAAAGCGTTCGAATTTTACTCTACGAGCCTGCCGGTGCTCCTCATCCCGACCGAATGCGAGTTGCAACGAAGACACCCAAAATGACCCCCAGTCGGGCGGCAATTCTGGCGATTCTTTACCGATATGCAATCCCCGGCTACCGACTGTCCATGCTGGAAGTTCAGAAACTCGCCTATTTTCTCCAGGAAACAGGAGAGCCGTTGCGCCTCAATTTCACAGCAAATCAATACGGTCCTTACGCCGAGGCTTTACACCACGTTCTTCAACGCATGGAAGGGCATTTCATTCGGGGGTACGGAGATCGCTCGCAAAAAGCGCTCGAGCCGACCATTCTTGTCTTGCCGGAGGCCATTCGGAAAACAGAGGAATTCCTGGCTGGGCAAAAGGAAACACAGGACCGAGTTGATCGAGTAACCCAATTGATCGAAGGGTTTGAAACTCCCTACTGCCTCGAAATGCTGGCAACCATTCATTGGATATCCAAAGAGAACCCCGCGGAAGTCGTGTCTGCTGAGAAATCTGTCGAAAGTGTATGGAACTGGAATGAACGCAAGAGGAAATTATTCAAAGCAGATCATATCCGGGTCGCATGGCAGCAGTTGCGGGATGAGTGCTGGATATAACCCAAGCCCTCGCCCTCTCACTCCCCACCCACAACAACATTTTCCACCAGTAAATGCGGGCCACCGGAGGAAACCCGTAACGGCGACTGCCCGCCTTTCCCGCATCCACCCAATCCCGCATGAAAACTCAGGTCATCGCCGACGGCCACAACATTCTTGAGCGTCTCAAACACATTGCCGGTCAGGGTTACATCGCGCAGACGTTTGCCGATCCGGCCGTTCTCGATTTCGAACGCCTCCATCCCGGTGAAAGTAAACATCTCGCAGTCCGTCATGCCGGCTAAAGCGTTCTTGACATAAATCCCCTTGTCGATCCGGGCAAGCATCTCCTCATAAGGTGTTTCGCCGGCCTCGATGAATGTGTTGGTCATGCGGACAATCGGCGGGAATCGGTAGGAAATTGCGCGGGCGTTCCCGGTGGGGGCCTCGTTCATTTTCGCGGCGGTTTCCCGTGAATGCAGCCTGCCGACCAGTACACCATCCCGGATCAGGTAGTTTTTCCGTGTCGGGGTCCCCTCATCATCGAACGGCAGATACCCGGCCTCATTGAGATTGCCCTGATCGACTACATTCAGACTTTCCGGCCCGAATCGCCGCCCCAGCTGCATAACCTTCTGCAATCGCGGATTCTCATAGAGAAAATCGCTCTCGGAGAGATGCCCGAATGCCTCATGGATAAAAATGCCTGTAAGGATAGGGTCCATAAGAACGGTATATGTTCCGCCTTTCACACGTTCGGCGTTCACCAGATCGCGGGCGCGACGGGCAGCATCCTCGGCAAGATCTTCCCGGCCGGTGACCTCATCGAATCCCACCAGGTTGGCGTATGTGTGATGATAGGTTTGAACGATATCGCCCTTGCGGGCAATCGCCGCAAGGCTCACTCCACAAAAGATTTCCTCAAATTCGGCGGCTGTGCCGTCAGAGTTCGCATAGACCTTGCGCTTCCAGCGATCCTGGTAACGGACACTGCTGGTTTGAATGCCGGCGGCATTCAGGATGAGTTGATTGTATCGATAGGCCGTGTCATGTTTTTCTTGCAGCGAAACCCGGCGCGGATCGCGTCCGGGCACTGTGGCATATTTCGCCTTGTACGGTTCCGTCGGGGCCAGCGCTGTTTTCTCACGCCCCACCTGGCGTGCCATCAGAACCGCGCGTTTGGCCTTGTCTGCCAGGTTCTCCAGGTTGTTGAAAGAAGCAAATCCCCAGCCGCCGTTGACCACCGCACGAACGCACCCGCCAAGGCTGGAGGATTCACCGATGTTCTCCAGTTCCTTGCCGATGTATGTAACCGATGTGGTTACGGCATCCTCAATGCGGACCTCGATATAGTCTGCACCTCCGACCGATAACGCCTGCTTGATTTCCTTGTCCATGCGATCACCCTTTCACGAAACATCAAATCACAAGTCCTGCCTGTTCGGAACGGGTGTGGCGCTTGCCCGAATCGGGACCGTCTGATAGCCTCATTCCGCGCTGCCGGGATGATGAAACACAACGGCGCGCCAATCGAAATTCAGGGAAACGGACCATGATTGCGATTATCGACTATCGTGCCGGAAACCTGCCGAGCGTGGAACGCGCCGTGCGGCATCTGGGGTATGAGGCTGAAATTACCTCCGATCCGAAACGCATTGCGGCGGCGGAAAGGGTTATCTTTCCCGGAGTCGGCGCCGCGGGGGCGGCAATGGAAAGCCTGCGGGATCTGAAACTGGTGGAGGTCCTGCGCCGGGATGTTTTTGAGGCCGGGAAACATCTCCTCGCAATCTGTATCGGCATTCAGATCATTTTTGAATACAGCGAGGAGGACGACACCAACTGCCTGGGGCTGTTGCCGGGACAGGTCCGCAAATTCAGGGGACCGGACATTGACGGAAAACTGAAAGTGCCTCAGATCGGATGGAACCAGGTGTTCCAGAAACAGGTCCACCCCATTTTCAGGGGAATCCCGGACGGTTCCGAGTTTTACTTTGTTAATTCATTCCACCCTGTACCCGATAGTTCGGATATCGTTATTGGTGAGACAGAATACGGCTACCGGTTTGCCTCAGCAGTCGCGCAGGATAACCTGGTCGCGACACAGTTCCATTTGGAGAAAAGCGGCCCGGTGGGACTGAAAATGTTCTCCAATTTCCTGGCCTGCGGGCGAGCATAAGGAAAAAACCTTTTCCTCACTCCCTCTCTCTTCGCTCATCCCGGAGGCCATGTCATCGCGCGTCCACCCAGGAGATGCACATGGAGATGATACACGCTCTGGCCACCCGCCGGTCCCATGTTCACCACCAGGCGATATCCCTGCTCGGCCAAGCCCTCCTGCTCAGCAATTTTGTTCGCAACGGCAAACAGGTGGTCCATAATCCCCGGCTCCCGGTCGATCTGCCGAACTGTCTCAATCGAGGCTTTCGGGACAATCAGGATATGAACCGGCGCTTGCGGGTTGATGTCCCGAAAGGCCACCGAACGGTCATCCTCGTAGACCTTGGGGCACTCAATCTCCCCCCGGGCGATCTTTCCAAAAATCGTATCGGTCATTGTTATCCCTCCGATCGTTTTAGGGATGATCGTATCTCTTTGGAACACGCAAAGTGCAGGGGCGGTCACCGGCAGGGGTCGGGGAACAAAAAACAACGATAGGGAATATCAGAACGAGGACTGTCCGGCGTAATACTCTGCCACATAGTTCGGAATCCATTGACCGCCCGGCCGGAAGATATCCCCTTCGCTGACAATCCCGTTGCTGGGCATATACGGGATGAAGGTCCCCTCAGGATTCCCGTAGTTCGGCGTCGAAATGCTGTCAAGACGGTCCGGTCCCACGCCCTCGATGCAGTAGGAAAGCAGGTTGGAAGTCGCACTTTTCTTCGCTTGGCTTAATTCGAAGTAAATGTGCTGGTCCGCATCCGTGTATTCATCGAAAAAGGGATCGCGAAGGACTTCCATGCTTTCCAGGTAAGGCACCGGCTCCAGCAGTTTCGGCCACGCCTGGAATCCGTCCCCATGACCCGTACTGCCGATATACGTGTTGTTATCCATATAGAAACGGTCCAGGGCCATGGCAACTGTGCGCTGATTCGCCTTGGTTTTTGTTACCATTGCGCGAACCCTCGCGTTCATAAAGTTGGGCACGGCAATCGCGGCAAGAATCCCGATGATCGCCACCACAATAAGAAGCTCTATCAAGGTAAATCCAAATCGGCTTTTCATGTGTCCTTCCCTCGCTCGTTTGTCCGAAATAATGTGGCCCGCTGAGAATAATTATACATTCGCAGCGCCTAACGAAAGAAGACCCTTTGAGCAAAGGATCTCCCATGCGTATGCGCAGAGTGTTTGCAGGCGTAGATGGAGTTTGGTTCAAGCTTGTCTGCGGGCCGGCTTACCGATCTAACTCAATCTTCCCCGACGGTGAGCGTATAAAGGGGAGTGATCTGTGAAGGGTGAACTTTTCGATCCACAAGTTTCCCATCCTCCAATCGAAAAAGCACACATACCTGGTTTTCCTCCACCCGATAAATCACCCCGAATCGGTCCACCGGAACTTCCGCAATGGACTCCCGCGCCCGGACATAATGCCCGACTTCAATCACCATATTTCCATAGATCAACGACGGCCGCGAATTCTTCACCTTTTTCAGCGCACCTGCCAGCAACTCCCGATCGCTCGGTCCCGGCAAGTGCTGAATGAGAAAACGCAGACCATCTCCCAGGTGTGTCTCGCTCAGTTCGGGATCATCCTCGTTGACCTTTCCACGCACCAGGCAATCGATAATCGCGGCAACCGTCCGCTCCCCGTACGCCACAAACACCGACCAGATCAGCGCCTTCAAATAAAGGAGAACCATTCGTTCGCTTGCGCGAGGACTTTGCGAATTGTCGGGTTTCATCTATCTCTGCTCTCAATACGCTAAAATGGCCTGTTCCCTCTAAATCCGGCAAACGCTGTCTTCTCCCTCCGGGAGATACTATGCTGAAGCTGACTGCGGGCGCAAGGTTGTAAGGCCTTCGCACTCTGTAGAAGAAAAGAGTCAGGCAACGGCATTGTACTCGGATTGGACGGTGGGTGCGAGAGAGCAGCATGAGGTTTGCCGCGGATCCGGGAGCCGGAAGGGAAGTGGGATGAGAGGGTTTTGCCCGTCCCCTTTTCATTCGATACCTGCCCGTCGCGCTCTCATAACAAACCTTGAAAACAAATCCGAGAAACTACACAGTAAATACTCAGCGATCCAATTTCAACCCCGAAAATCCAAAGGAGTCCGGCTCATGAAGCGTTTCGCCACATTCTGTTTCGCTTTGTTGTTCGCGGCCTCGGCAGGATTCACCGCCGAGACAGACAAGACCTGCGTCAAATGTTTCCTGGAATCCTGCCGGGACCTGGAACCGCTGTTTAACGGCAAGGACATGACCGGCTGGCGCGTCGTCAGCGGCATCGAATGGGCTGTTGAGGACGGTGCGCTGGTCGGACCGATCAAAACTCCCGGCTGGATTGCCACCGAGGAAGAATACGACAACTTCGTTCTGTCCCTGGAGTACTGGGTTGCGAAGAACGACACCCATGAATCCAACAGCGGCATCTTTCTCCGATCGGGACTGGACGGCGATCCATGGATCAATGGATACGAGTCCCAAATCAGTCTCCAGGACGAGAAGAATCCGACAGGCAGCATCTACAATCGCTGCTCCACCAAATTGGAACGAATGCAGCGCATCGCACCGGAAAAGCAATGGAATCGCGTCAAAATCTACGCTTATGGTCCTCACATTGTCTCAAGGATCAACGACGAGGCCGTCCAGGATTGCTTCCTGCACGTTCGGGACAAGGGCGTGATCGGACTCCAGATGCACCATCCCGGCGTCACCATCAAGTTCCGCAACATCGCTCTCAAACGCCTGACCGAAATGCCGGAGTGCGAAAAAGGATGGCGTTCCATCTTCAACGGCAAAGACCTCACCGGGTGGACCGTTCGAGGCAAGGCCAAATGGGAAGTGAAAGACGGTGTTCTGGTCGGAACCGGCGGAATGGGGCACATCTATTACACGGCGGAAACATTCAAAGACTTTGAGATGCGCGCCATGATCCGTATTAACAAGGATGGCAACAGCGGTTTTTATTTTCGCTGCCGCCCGCCGGAGAACAACATCGACGGCTGGCCGGTCGGATACGAATGCCAGGTGGACAACCACGATCCCAACAATTACACCGGCGCGGTCTACGGCAAACAAAACGTGAAAGAACTGATCACCCGGGATGAAACCTGGTTCTCCGAACGGGTCCGCGTCCAGGGAGATCATATCCAAACCTGGGTAAATGGAATGCTCGAGACTGATTTCACCGACCGCGAATTCAAGGACGGTTACATCGCTCTCCAGGGGCATGATCCCAGCATCGTTGTGGAGTACCGGGATATCATGGTTCGCCCGCTGGATTGAGTGCGGATGGTTTTCCGGAAGCCGTCGCAGACCTGATCCGAAACCGTGCTACTTTTTTCACCTGCATCGCTTTGGCTATGCCGGTCGCTATCTTTGCATCCTTTGAGGTCCTCGCATGGAGAACAACCAAACATACCATTCCACCGATTTCATTCGGGAAATTATTGAGGCAGATATCGCGGCCGGGAAAAACGACGGGCGCGTGCATACGCGCTTTCCCCCGGAACCGAACGGCTACCTGCACATCGGCCATGCCAAGGCTATCTGTCTCAATTTCGGCATCGCCGAGGAATACAACGGCCTGTGTAATCTCCGTTTTGACGATACCAATCCCACGAAAGAAAAAACCGAGTACGTCGCGGCTATTCAAGAGGATATCCACTGGCTCGGTTTCGACTGGGGCGACCGGCTGTTTTACGCCTCCGACTATTTCGATCAACTCTATGAATGGGCCATCGATCTGATTAAAAAAGGCAAAGCATACATCTGCGACCTTAATGAGGAGGAAATTCGTGAGTATCGCGGTACCACCGTGTTTACCCCGGACGGCAAGCGGGAAACTCCGCCCGGCAAGGACAGCCCATACCGCAACCGATCCATTGAGGAAAACCTCGATCTATTCCAACGAATGCGCAATGGAGAGTTCCCTGACGGCTCGCGCACGCTCCGCGCGAAAATCGACATGGCTCATCCCAATCTCAACATGCGCGATCCCGTCATGTATCGCATCCTGCGAGCCGACCATTACCGCGCCGGGGACAAGTGGTGCATCTATCCCACGTATGACTGGACCCACGGCCAGTCCGATTCCATCGAGCGAATCACCCATTCCCTGTGCGATGTCGGCTTTGAGAATCATCGCCCCCTGTACGACTGGTTCCTGGATGAACTGGGAATCTATCATCCACGCCAGTATGAATTCGGGCGGTTAAACATTACATACACAGTCCTCAGCAAGCGCTGGCTGCGTGAGTTGGTAGACAATCACTACGTTTCCGGGTGGGATGATCCCCGTCTGCCGACCCTGTGCGGATTGCGACGGCGCGGATATACACCTCAGTCCATCCGTGACTTCTGCAAACGCATCGGCGTCAGCAAAAGCGAAAGCATTGTCGAAATCCAGATGCTGGAACATTGCCTGCGCGATCACCTGAACAAAGAGGCTCCCCGTGTTATGGCTGTCCTCAACCCGCTGAAAGTAGTCATTACAAATTACCCGGAGAACAGGGAAGAAGAACTGGACGCGGTCAATAATCCCGAAGATGAGTCCGCAGGGACCCGCAAGGTTCCGTTTTCCCGCGAGATTTATATCGAGCGGGAGGATTTTATGGAAGATCCGCCGAAAAAATTCTTCCGCCTCGCGCCGGGGCGTGAAGTCCGTTTGCGGTATGCGTATTTCATTACCTGCCAGGAAGCCGTAAAGAATGAGAAGGGCGGGATAGTCGAACTGCGCTGCACTTATGATCCGGCGACACGCGGCGGGGATGCGCCCGACGGACGTAAGGTTAAGGCGACCATCCACTGGGTCTCCGCCAAACATGCCGTAAAATCTGATGTGCGCCTGTATGAGTACCTCTTCACAAAAGAAAATCCGACGTCTGTTGAAGAAGGTCAGGACTGGAAAGACTGCCTCAATCCGAATTCGCTGACCGTTCTCACGGAATGCCGCGTGGAGCCTTCCTTAGCACATGTTCCCGCAGGTTATCGCTGCCAATTCGAGCGCCTCGGATATTTCTGTAAAGACCCGGACAGCACACCGGATCACCCCGTCTTCAACCGCACCGTGTCGTTAAAAGATTCATGGAAGAAAGGGCAATAGGCAGAGCGGCTCCGAGGCATCAACCCTGGCTTGGCTTTTCTGACCGGTCAACCCCCACCTTACCTCCCCCGATCTTCGGGGGAGGGATTATGCTTCCCCCTGCGCTTGGCCTTCTCCGCCTTGTCTTGACAGACAGGGATGATCCGGCCAAGGTATGTTAATCCAATGCGGGTGATTAGCTCAGCTGGTTAGAGCGCCAGTATCACAAACTGGAGGTCCGCGGTTCAATTCCGCGATCGCCCATTTTCAATTGCGCCCTTATTTACGGAATCGCGGTCAGACATGCTTCGGATGGGTTTCTTTCAGGATTCGGACGATTTTCCGAACCTCCTGCGCCCGATTGGTCGGGCAAACCAGAACCGCATCACCGGTCCCCACGACCGTCACCTCTCTCATTCCCAGAACCGCAATGGCGAGATTGCCGGAATCATCCGCGTTGTAGACCAAACTGTCATGCGTATCCAGGAGAATCGGATCGCCTCTCGTTACGTTTCCGTGGCGATCCTTAGGGCTGGTTCGCTCGAGAGCGTCCCAGGAACCAAGGTCTTCCCATAGGAATTGGGCCGGAATAAGCATCACATTAGAGGATTTTTCCATGAGGCCGTAGTCGATGGAGATATCGCCGAGACCCTCAAAAATCCGGGCAAGGCGTTCCGAGGCCACGTCATTGCCCTTGCGGAAGCATTCGGCTATTTCTCGCGTTGCCAGGGAAAGGGTCGGCATTGCCTCGTCCAATTCCCTCAGAAATGTGGAGAGTTTCCAAAAAAACATCCCGCTGTTCCAAAAAAATCGCTCTGTGGCGATGAACTCCTCAGCGACCTCCTGGCTGGGTTTTTCCCGGAATCGAATGACCGGTAGCGCGTGGGTATAGATGGAATCATCGGAGGTTCGGGCCGAGACCTCGACGTAACCGTAGGAGGCCTCCGGTCGCGTGGGGCGAATGCCGATCAGGACCAGTTTGTTGTGGACGCGGGCTGTCTCAAGAGCTTTCGCGACAGCCTTGCGGAATGCCTCATCATCCGCGATGCGATGGTCTGCGGTCAGGACTGCCATGCACAGGTCATCCTCTCTTCCGGGATACGAGGCCATCAGTTTGGCGGCGGCGAGGGCGATGCAGGCGGAAGTGTTCCGTTTATGCGGCTCGGCCATGATATTTTCCGGGGGGAGCTGCGGTACGCCTTCCCGGATGATCGGTTGCAGGGACCGGCTGGTTACGATGTACAGGCGATCTCCCGGAATGAGCGGCGAGATCCGACGAATCACCGAACCCAGAAGTGATTCGTCATTATCAAGCAGTTTCAATAGTTGCTTCGGGCGAGTGCTTCGGGAGAGGGGCCACAAGCGTTCCCCATGTCCCCCCGCCATGATCAGCCCGAAGCAGATGCTGTTCGATTGACTTGCCTTCGTGTTGTTCCCATCCATGTCCGCTCTGCCTTTTGACGTCTCTCAAATCCGATCCCAATCCGGATGCTGCCGGATGTGGAGTTCCAGGAGATAAATTGCTGCCACGACCAGGGAATGCGTGATCGTTCCATCGGCGACCAGCGAGTCTAACCGATCCATGGGCACGGTTACCGTTTCAATATCCTCTCCATGGTCCAATGATTGATGCCCGACCAGTACGGCCCCCGGAGAAAGAAATGAATGACAGCGATTGCTGATGAACGCCGGGTTCGGTTCCACATGCCCCAGGGGTACGATGGTCTCGGAATCATACCCGGTTTCTTCCATCATCTCCCGTCTGGCGGCGTGTGCGGGTGTTTCCCCCTGCTCGACCAGCCCACCGGGAATTTCCAGGGTGATTCTCTCTGTGCCATGGCGATACTGGCGGATCATCACGACCTCGTGATTGGGGGTCACCGGGAAGATGTTTGTCCACAGGCCGCATTCCAGGATATGGAACGGAATAGTCTTCCCTGTCCGGGGAGATTCCGATTCGACGCGATGGATGGAGAAAATGTCGTAGTCTGCCAAGTGCGTTTTTCCGACTTTCCGCCACTCTCTCAAACGAGTTTTTGGGATGGTGTATCCCTCCTTTGGATATTTGTAATTTTGCACGGTCCTGATCGCCTATTTACGAGTTCTCGGGGGTTTGCGAAATCTTCCGATTTTGAGGATCTGCCCGATATTGGCGTCGGCCGACCGCATCGGTTTGAGCAGAGGGGTACGGCAGCTGAGCAGCGTGGCCACACCCGGCCCATGCCCGGAAATGATGCAGTCCGAATGGACCACGATTCCGATGGTCACTGCCCCTGAAAGAAAGTGCCGCCCGTAAGTGTTATCGCAGTCCATCAGGGCGACAAAATCCCCGAACCGAATCTTATCGAGGTTGTGTTTCCGGATTACCTTCTCATCCATGGTGGTGATATCGTAATCGCCGGACACAGGGTCCGGGTGTCCGAGGCCGGAACCCATCAGTTCACCGGGAACCATGGCGGTTACCGGGACCTGCAAGGTTCCGTCCCGACCGGCTTTGATCCCCATCTTGTGAAGAAGTGACGGGGCCAGGTTGTACACCTTCACATCGGGGTAATCGGTCAGTTCCAGCCCCTGTCCGAATGCGCGGATGAGGATCTTGTCATCCAAGGTCAGTTTGTCCAATGTCTTATCATCGAAGTCGATCATCACATGCTCAATTCCACCATGATGGCCGACAACCACGCCTTTTGCACCCTTGGCATCGCCGGTTACCACACGCGCTTCGTTTCCCATGCAGGCCAGGAAGTTGTACGCGGCATTGACCGAATCGGCGCGCTTGTTTTCATCCACCACAGTGGAGACTCCCGGCTCGATATGATCGCCTTTCCAGCCGAATGCCGGATCGCCCACTTTGACATTGTACACAATGCTTCCGACTCCCGGCACGGCGTGGATTTTCCCGAACTGGTCCGGCGTCCATCCTCGGGATCGCACTGCCGGGCCAATCTTCCCCTGGACGGCCATTTCGACGAGATGTTTTTCATTTGTTTTCAGCATTTGCAAACCTCTTTCGCATAAGAATGACGCGCTTCATTCTAATGTGGAGAGCCTGGAAAAGCCATGGGAAGGGAGAAAAAAGAGACCAGGAACCAGGGACCAGGGAGACCGGGGGGCAACGACGGAGGTTGCCCCCGGTCGATGTGGTCGCTATGTCACAGTGGCCTCCGCTGTATGCGTGTCGTTCTCCGAATCAGAACGACAACCCGGCCCAGGAGGTGTGGATGACATCCCCGCTGCTGATGATGCCATTGCTGGGATTATAGAGGAGTTTTTTGAACAAATCGGAGGTCTTGGGGCCGTAACCACCCACACTGATATCCTCGTCCGTGTCCGGTCCAAGGCCATGCAGGAGCCAGTCCGTTATGCACTTCTCCGGACCATACGAAGAGTAGTCATAATTGTTGGTTGTGCTCTGATAGAGCTTGCTGTTCTTGCGGAACGGGTCCTGCGGGATGGTGGCGATATAGGCCACCGGCGTGGTCAGCGGCCGTAGCTCCTGCGGCGGATTGCTTCCAAACTGTGTCCAATAGCACTTGTTGTCGATGCGATACATCATCAGCGCATCCCCCAGTGCCTTCATATCGGTTTCCATTTTGGCGACAGTGGCTTTCATCCGTGCATTCATGAAATTCGGGACGGCGATGGCGGCCAGGATTCCGATAATGGCCACGACAATCAGGAGCTCAATAAGGGTAAAAGCGTGTTTCCTGCTCATGCATGGGGTACCTTTCCAGGCTTTTTTTAATTGTAGCGTGACGGGAATCGAAAGACCAGATAAGTGAGTCAAAAAAGGCCAACTTTAGCAGCCTTGGCCTTTTTCGCGGGAGTGCGGATGTCCATTTGCCCCTCAATCAGAACGACAACCCGGACCATGAATTGTGAATCACATCTCCGCTGCTGACCACTCCGTTGGAAGGGTTGTAGAGAAGCGACTTGAAAGCTTCTCTGGCGCCGGGACCCGGACCGCAACTACCGGCATCCTCATCCGTATCGGGACCGAGGCCATGAATACACCAATCCGTTGCACATTTTCCGTCGCCATAGGCCGTATAATCGTAGTTCGTTGTCGTGCTTGCATACTTGGCGTTCGGCACGCGGAACGGGTCCGCCGGGATACTGGCAATGTAGGAAACAGGAGTTGTCAGAGGCCGAAGTTCCTGATAAGGGTTGCTGCTCATGTTGTTGAAATAGCACTTGTTGTCGAGCCGATACATCATGAGAGCATCCCCGATGGCCTTCATATCGGATTCCATTCGGGCAATGGTGGCTCGCATCCGGGCGTTCATGAAGTTCGGAACGGCGATAGCGGCGAGAATCCCGATAATGGCCACGACAATCAAGAGCTCAATAAGGGTAAAAGCGTGTTTTCTCAATGCCTCGCACCTTACATCTTTATCTTACTATCGGAACTGTAAAACCGTAAGATCATAATACATAATACGTCTGGCAGTCCAGGGAGAACCGCGCAAACCTTGGTTTGGGTTTACAGGGTTTGAACAGACGGATAAATTATGTCCCCCAGATTAAGGGAGTCCCAAGCCGGTTTCCAGGACAATTCGCGATAAACCGGTCCGAATGTGAGAGGTTACGATGCAAATCCAGGCGATTGACTGCAAAGTTGGAGTCCGTTGTGAGATCGACGGGGAGTTGTATGTCTGCACGGATTATGTCAAGCGAGCCATGGGGCGCAATCCGGGATTCATTTCGGTCAAACTGAAGAATCTGCGCACCGGCAATGTGCTCGACAAACGGTTCCGAAGCGGGGAACTGGTGGAGCGCGTTGTATTTGAGAACCGCAAGATGCAGTATCTTTACAAGGACGATACGGGCTTTGTATTTATGGATACGGAGACCTACGAGCAGTTCACCCTTCCGGCGGTTGTGGTGGAAGACCTGGAAAAATACATGAAGATCAATTCGGAGGTGGAAGTCAGTTTCTACAAAGGTGAACCGGTTTTGCTCGAAATTGGCGACTTTGTGGAGCTGGAGGTCATCGATGCCCCACCGGGAGTGAAGGGAAACACCGCCACGGGAGCGACCAAGCCGGTAACGCTCGAAACGGGCTTGGTACTGAATGTGCCTTTGTTTATCGATCAGGGCGATATTCTGCGGATCGACACACGCACGGGGGAGTACGTGACACGGGTGTAAGTGGCAAATGGTAGGGGCAGGCCACCGTGCCTGCCCAACACATTTTCAGTTCAACGTCAGCGTTCCGGACCAGAATCGGACCCGGAGATCTTCGGGATTTCCTGTCTGTGCGAAACGATCCCGCATGATTTCTTCCATCGCACTCAGTATCTTTTCGTAAGCCAGCGGATTCACGAAGTTAATGGTTCCCAGCGAGATGGCATCCGCGCCTGCGACCAGGAACTCCAGCGCATCCCGGCCGCTCGAAATCCCTCCCATACCGATGATCGCCGTACTAAGCGCGTGTGTTTTCAGCGCCTTCCGAACCAGGCACACCGCCCGAAGCGCCATGGGTTTGATTGCGGGTCCCGACAACCCACCGAAATTCTTCGCCAGGACCGGCTTTCGCCGGTCGAGATCGATCAGCATGGCGGGGTAAGTATTCACCAGAGAAAGGCCCTCCGCCCCGGTCTCCGCCACAGCCAGAGCGATTGAAGAGATATCGGTTACCAGGGGCGCCAACTTAACAAAAACCGGCTTTCCCTCCGCCGCTTTTCGGACTGCTCCGGCGACTTCCGCCGCCGATTTCGGATCGGTCCCGAATTCCATGCCGCCGCAATCCAGGTTCGGGCAGGAGATATTGACCTCAATCACATCGAACAGGTCCCAGGCTTTCTGCACCAATTCCCCGGTGATTCGCGCATATTCCTCACGGGATGTGCCGCAGATGTTGACAAAGATTCGGGTTTTGCGCGGGTGCAGACAGGGAAGGACCTCCTCCGCCATTGCCTTGACCCCGACTCCCTCCAGGCCGATGGCGTTCAGAAGACCACCGGATGTTTCCGCCAGGCGCGGGGTGGGATTCCCACAACGGGGTTCATAGAAAATGCCTTTCAGCGCGATCCCGCCAAGCCGAGAGGAATCCACCTGTTCGATGATATCGGGCGCTTCCACGCCATATCCCCAAGTTCCCGAAGAAAGGATGACCGGGTTACGCAGTTCCATGCCCGCGAGGTCAACACGCATGTCGATGAATTCGCCGTTATCCTTCATTCCCATTTCTTCTCCCAGTCGATCCGTTCGGCGGCGATCAGGGGTCCCTCGCGGCAGACCGCGATATTCCGGGGAGTTTTTGTCCCATCCTCCCGAATGTCGTATCCGGGAACGACGCAGGAGCGGCAGATTCCGAGGCCGCAGCCCATCATTTCCTCGATCAACAGAAAGCAGGGTATCTGATACGGCATCGCCCACTTGGCCAGCGCATTTATCATGGCCCACGGCCCGCAGCCGATCATAAGTATTCCCTCAACCGGATCGCCGAACGGCACGCAATTTTCCTGGCGGTCCCGCTCAAGGAGATCAACAACCGTGCCGGGAAAAAAAGAACCGTCCAGCATGGAGGACAGGGCGCACCGACAGCCAAGGGAATCGAATTCATCGAGCAATCGGCTTTGATAGCCTTTCCTCCTGGGATTGCGCAGGGCCAGGTCGGTTCCCCGGTTGACTCCATAATAGAGCGAACAGGCCACCCCACGCTGTTGAGCCAGCTGCGCAAACGCGGTGAATGCCGCGACGCCGATTCCCCCCGCTATCAGCACCAGGTGCTGAACATGAGGCGGGATCTCTGCAAGGCCTTGGCCCAAGGGTCCCAGCACGGTGATCCTGTCTCCCTGTTTTGAAGCGCCCAATCGCCTTGTTCCCGGCCCCACCATTTCAAACAGAATGGAAAAGCCATCCTCGATCCATCGGTTGATGCTGAAAGGACGGTTCAAGAGCGGAGACAGCGGAATTGTGTGAAATGAATCGATCTCGTCCGCCGGATGGCAGGTGACCTGAAAAAATTGCCCGGCCAGGGCACGTTTGGCCTGTTCGGGAGCATGGAAACTGAGACGGGTAAACCGTCCATCGGTTTCCACGCGGGTTACGCGGACGGTTTCAATTCTCGCCGGACTCTGGGGAGGTGGTTCGTTCAGCAATTGTGCCCTCACGCAGTTGAGTAACCAGTCTCCAACTGGAGACCGCGAACAGTGTAATCGGTACGAGGAATAATGCCACCCAACACGATCCCTGTCGTGCCATGTCGATCAGCAGGAGATTCGGGGAATGGCTCAGCAGCCATTCGAAATGCAACACCGGCACGCTTCGGGAGGGTTCGTATACCGACATCTGCTTGGCGATGGGATTCAAATCCAATCCGGCTTCACGAATGACCAGCACGGCATCCGTAAGAAGTCCCAGGATTTGCATTCCAACCGATACGGCCAATAGAAGCCATATCCAGGTCCCTGTTCGCTTTCGTTCAAACCAGTAAACCGATCCGGCAAGGGCCAGCCAGGGGGTGATCTGGAAAATGTGCCTTGGTCCCCAGTCCGAGCCTCCCGCCCAATTCTGCCATTTGCTCATCACGGCCAGATACCCGCCGACCACCAGAAACGCGGTCACTGCGAACCGGCGATCTCTCCTCCACAAGGCACGAACTCCCGGAATCGCCAACAGGAGGATCGGCGAGAAAACGAACAAGCTGCGCCCCGGAGTGAAAAGAAAACCATGCAGGCCGATCAGCAACGGCGTGGCGAATTGAACCCCTTCCGCCTGATCTTCGTATCCGGTACTCACAACGGAGCCGAAACGATACACGTTGTATCCCGCGAGACAGGCCAGTGCCGCAAGAACCGGGACGCCTGCAAGAAACCAGCGTTTCGCGAGGTCCCCTGCTGTTCGGGTGTTCCGTCCGCTTTCCCAGGCGAACGCCGCGCCTGCCACAAGCGTATCCAGGCGGGTCAGAATGCCCCAGGCGAAGATCAAGCCGGACAAGAGCAAACGTCGCACGGAAAGCGCAGAGTCCTGATCGGCTTGTCGAAGAACGGCGAGCGAACCCAGGACACACAAACCCGCAAGCGGTTCGGTGAAAAACGTGCGGCCATGTGTCCAGGCCACGGTGGCCACGCCAAACACCAGCCCGGCAAGGAGACTCTCCCGCAATCCCAATCCCAGCCTTGCCAGAATACGCCTTAAAATCAGAACCATGCCGATCGTAATCAGTATGTTGACAAACACGGCGCAGAGGCGAAATGCGCGGAGGTTGACCACCTCGAAGGAGTTTGATGAATCCAACGCAAGCCACGGGAGATACAGAACCATCGATCCCGCCAGGGGGAGACCGAGGCCGTACTGAGGGTACTCATGGCCATCCTGGCCGGTTTTTGTGGCGAATCCCATCGGCAGGGGCGGAACCGCGCCGCGATTCCCCTGCATCAGCGAGACAGCGGTCCGCAGCAGGATTTCCTCATCCGGTGAGGTCAGCGGGTCCGCAGGCAGGAACAGCAAGTAGAGTGAAAGAAGACACAGCGCAAGCCGAATCTCGCCACGCGATACATCGGCCTGGTGCAGGGATCTCATGGAATCATTCTCTGCGGGCACGGGCACTTCCTGGCATTTTATTGGATTTGTATAGTAATCCTTTCCATGCCGAATGCGCAGGTTCATCGGCGGAAACAGTTTCTCTGTGGAAAAGCCTTATGTGGGATCGAATTATTTCCATTCTGCGCAAGAATGATCGTTTTCTCATCACCAGTCACATTCGTCCGGATGGTGATGCAGTCGGGTCCTGTCTGGCGCTTCGTCGAATCTTGACCGAAATGGGCAAGACAGCGCGCTGGGTGACACACCACGTACCGCCCCAGGAGTTTTCCTTTTTGTTACAACCGGGGGAGTTGGAGATTTTCGACAAGTCTACGGCCTTGGATGGAATAGACTGTATCTGTGCACTTGATGTTTCGGACTGGCGACGGACCGGCGACCTTGCGGAACCTCTTCAGGCGCTGACTGCGGATAAGATCTGCCTGGATCACCATCCGTGCGATGGAGTTCTGGTAGAGGCCGAGATTCGGGATGAGCAGGCAAGCGCCACGGCGGTTTTGGTTTATCGCCTGTTGCGGCATCTCGATCATCCGCTTTCCCTTCCGGTTGCGGAGGCGATTTACACCGGCGTGATGACGGACACGATGTCATTTCGTCTGGCGAATACGAACGCGGAAGCGCATGAGGTAGCCTCTGCCTGCCTGCAAGCGGGAGTCAGTGCGCCGAGAATCTACGAACAGATCTATGGCACATCTTCAATGGCGCGGCTGAAACTGGCCTCCCAGGTGCTTTCGACCTTGTCATTGGCCGCGGACGGACGGGTAGCGTACGTTTATGCGACCCGTGAGATGTATGACACGGCGGGAGCGGTTCGGGGGGATGATGAGGATTTTGTGGAGTATCCCCGATCTCTGGCAGGGGTGGAAATGGCGATCTTTCTGCGCGAGACGGATGTCGGAACGGTACGAGTGAGTTGGCGGGCAAGAAACGATATGGATGTTTCACTTTCGGCTCGTCATTTCGGCGGGGGTGGGCATGTTCGCGCGGCGGGAGCGGAACTGAACATGCCGTTGGATGCTGCCCTGAAGGAGGTCATCGCGGAAGCTGTTGAGCGTGTTACTCACGCAGGTAGTTCCTCTGTTGCGCGGTCCGGGACTGATAGGCCGTGATCCGGGCAACAACGGTTTCCAGCTGCCCATTTCCGCGCGGGTGAAGCAGGTCGATGGCGAATGGGATGTCCTGTCCCGGGTTGATTTCAAAGTGAGAGTATTCCTGCCTGCCGAGAAAACGATCCTCGGAGCTCCAGAATTCAAAGACAATCCGCAGTTCCCGCAAGGATTCTTTCAGGTCATGGCGAAGTGTCCCCGTCAGGTATCTTCCTGGAACGGTATAAAAAGTTGCCCAGCACGGGTAAGGTTTAATTTCCCGGATGGTGAGTGGGGCAAATGCGATGAAAGTGAGTTCTCGGCCTCCCAGGGTGATATCCAATGTTTTGGTTGCGGAACCGATGATCGGTTCGGGATACCATGGGGACTTGCCGATTTGGAAGCGAGTCACCTCCTTCATCGGAATTTCGAGGATCGTATCCCCAGTGTTGACAAGGTATTTGCCATCGGCGAGTTTGAGGATTTTACAGGGGAGGTCGCCCTGTTTCTCTGTGGTGAGGACATCCGGAAGGGGATCGGCGGCAAATGCCATTCCGGTACCGAATAACATCACGGCCACCAGGAACGAAATCCTGGTGGAACCGTTTGGGCGGACAGGATGGGACGGGTCAAATCTGTCCTGGAAAACCGAAAAAGGTTTGACGGGTTGTTTCATGTGCGATAATGTCTTACGTTCGCGCCGATTCATTGTCGGCAGGAGCGTCATGCCCATGCCGGAGCAGGTCCCGCATGGTTTGCTGGAGAAGTAATGCCAAAGGATATCGCTGAAAGTCAACCGCGCTACGTTATCGACCAAGAGCCGTCTCGTCAAAAGAAGGTAAAGATCCTCCCGGATGAGCAGCGGAAAGCCCTGGAAAAGGTCATGCAGGCTGGCGGGCATGTTCTGGATCGTGATGAACGGGATGTGCTGCTCCAACTTCTCGACCGTCTGAATATCGAAACCGACCGGCTCAAGGCTCTGCGCAAGGTTGCCGGTGAGGACCGTCCTCTGGACCAGGTTCTGCGGGAGTTGCGCAAGAAAGAGGGGCTGGATGCGGATGGTCGTCTTCAGGACGAGGAACCGCAAGTCCGCAAGACCACGCATGTGGTTGGGTATCGTCCCGAAGAAGTCGTGCGAAGGTATCTGGAATCGTGGAATCAGCAGACTTTCGGTGCGGAATATGATTGTTTCAGCAAGTCTTTCTTGAATATGTCTCGAGAGGACTATATCAATCGCAGGCAGGTTGTTTATCGGCAGACCCTGGCGAAGGGAGGCATGAAACAGAGGATGGGAGATATTCTTTCCGTGGATGTGAGCGGTCCCGAGGCGGAGGTACGGTGTACAAAAATTATCCAAATGGGAGACGGCAAGGAAACCGTGGAAAAAGATTTGTACCGTCTTCGCATCGAGAACAACCGCTGGGTGATTTATCAGGTTGAACCCCTCTGATCGCCCTTTGATCTGCTTCCTGGGTTTTCAGGGTATGATAGTATGAATATGATAGAATAAACGAATGGAAGGTGGGTCATTTTTCCGGTCAAAACGCCCCTGTGAAGGGATGGCAACCGATGAGACCCAGAGGATTCACCCTGATTGAGCTTCTGATTGTTGTTGCCATCATCGGCATTCTCGCCGCCATCGCCGTACCCAATTTCATCAATGCCCGTTTGAAAGCCACGATTGCCAGGGTTTATTCCGAGGAGAAGGCAATCAATGACGCCTATACAATGTACAACCTCGATAACAGCCGCTGGCCTCCGCATCTCGATGGAGACCCGGCGCAGCATCGGTTTGTGACCACGCCGGTTGCCTACCTGTCAACCTCATTAAAAGATCCGTTCCAGCAAGAGGGAATCACCGCCTCGGAAACGATCGGTTGGTATCAGGGGCAGTATCATGAGGAACCGGGTTACCAGATGAGGGCGGAGTTTTATGGAACCGGTGACCCGGCTGCCAGGGCGTATGCGGACATGAACAAAAATGCCGCTTTCTTCTGCCGTTCGGTTGGGCCGGATATGGATCGGGTTTCAGAACGGTCGATTCCTTACGACGTTACCAACGGACTCAGCAGCCAGGGAACCATTTGCACTCCCATGCCCGGTTCATGGACAAACAAATATCCATACGAGCGGTGAGAATTAAGAATTAAAAAATTAAGAGATGAAGAAAGAGAAGGAACCCGCTCCTCGGAGGAGGGATGCTCTCCTGTGCATTCATAAGGGCAATTGTGATAATCCCTAACGAGATCAAAAGGGGTATGGTATCCTGATTTTTTCACCTGAATGATGAAGGAGTGTAATTTTCATGTTCAAGAATCTCTGTCGCATCTTGCCCGTTGTTCTTATCCTGGTCTGCTCTGTAGCGATTGTTGCCGCGCCGGTGGATTTGAAATTGAAGTTCCGAAAAGGCGAGACCTTCGAGCAGAGTATTCAAATAAAAAATAAAGGGACAATGGGGCCGGAGGGAACCCAGATGCCGATTGACACGCTGATGAAAATGCGTCTTGCCTTCGATGTATTGGAGGTTAATGGAGACCAGTCCGCTCAACTTAAATCCTCCATGAAAGAACTCAAGATCAGCGGAATGCCCATGGTTCAGGGGGAAGTGGATTATGCCGAAGTACTCGGATTGAAGGACCAGTCTGTGGAACTCACCGTGGACAATCGGGGGCACGTGACCACGAAAGAGGGGGCCGGCGCTCTCGGCGGATCGGGAGCCATGCCCGGCAGTCCGATGTCCAACTCCGGGCAGTTCGACTATTTTCCCGCGCTGCCGGATCATCCCGTTGAAGTTGACGAAACCTGGGTGAATGAAAAGAAAGTCCAACTTCCCGGCGCCTCGGTCGAGGGGGTCAATCGGGAGGAGTATGTTCTTCGGGGGATCAAGGAGTGGAACGGTATCCAAGTTGCTGTGATTGGAATGAAATCCAAGGCCGAAGTGAAAGATGCCACCATGTCGATGGAAAGTCCCGGCTCTATGGGGGCAGAGGTGCAGATGACCTATTGCATCAATTCGATGAACACCGAGAAGGAAGGGGAAATGCTTATGGATGTTGAGAAAGGGCGTCTTCTCGGAGCGGACCTTGTGATCAAGACCCGTGGCGATATTTCGATCTCCACCGGTGTTCAAGGCGAGAGTTTCCCCAGTACCATCAAGACAACCTCCAACATGGATACTGATGTTGTGTATCGCTATGGTGAGGAGGAAACGCCGGATCTGAGCAGCCTGTACACCAAGAGGGAGGAACCGACAGAGCAGAATCAATCCACAACGAAATAGTTTTTTTCGCGGAACGGAACCATGTCGAACACAGTGCAACCTCGATTACTCAAAGGATTTCAGGATTATTTGCCCGGTCAGATGATTGCCCGTCAGCGGATCATTCAAACGGTGCGGGAATGCTACGAACGGTTCGGGTTTCTGCCGCTGGATACCCCGGCGCAGGAATACGCATTGACGCTGCTGGGACCGGGCGGCGAGGAATCCAATAAGCAAATCTTTCGATTCTCGAATCCGGAGAATGAGGATATCGGTCTGCGGTACGATCTCACTGTGCCGCTGGCGCGTGTAGTCGCCATGTATCCCGATCTGCCGAAACCATTCCGTCGGTACCAGGTCGGTAAGCTCTGGCGCGCGGAGAAACCGGATCCCGGAAGGTATCGGGAGTTTATTCAGTTCGACCTGGACGCGGTCGGCTGCCCGGATGTGCTTACGGACGCGGAGATCATCCTTGCTATGCACGATACCCTTCGGGCGCTGGGGATCGAGCGGTTTGTGATTCATATCAACAACCGGAAAGTCTTGAACGCAGCGGTCACTCATGCGGGGATCCCCGTCGAAAGGGTCAATGCTGTCATTCGTGTGATCGACAAGTTGGAGAAGATCGGAATACAGGACGTCAGGAAAGAACTTGCGGACGGGCGCGTGGATGCCTCCGGTGATCGGATTCGCGGTCTGGGTCTTGAACCGTCACAGATCAATCGACTCTGCGAGTTTCTGGAAATCCCAGGCGGGACGAGAACCGATGTGTTGAAAAACGTCTCGCGTGTTCTGAGCGATTGCCGGGCAGCCCAGCAGGGGATCGAGGAATTGAATCAAATCGCGGGGTATCTGGACGCGGTCTCTATTTCCGAAGACCTTGCGATTATTGACCCAACCCTGGCACGTGGCCTGGACTATTATACCGGCCCGATCTTTGAGACGACCTTGCCGGATGCGCCACGGTTCGGTTCGGTGTTCAGTGGCGGACGATATGACAATCTGATTCGACGGTTTTCCGATGAGGAGATTCCCGCTACGGGAGCCTCGGTGGGAATTGACCGTCTCCTGGCCGCGCTGGATAGTCTGGGATTGGTGCCGGACGTCCGATGTACCGCGTGTGTTCTGGTGACGGTGATGGATGAGCAGCACAAGGCGGAATACCTTCGGATGGCCCAGGAACTCCGACGTGCGGGTATTGCGACAGAGTTGTATACCGGCACAGCAAAAGGTTTGGGCAAGCAACTGAAGTATGCCAATGCGCTGGGGATGGATGTTGCGGTTATTGCAGGTGACGACGAGTTTACGCAGGGAACCGTCTCTATTAAAGACCTTGGGGCCGGAATGGCAAAACGGAAACAGGCCGATACTCGCGAAGAATGGATGGAAAAAGGGACGGCCGGTCAGCAGACGGTGAAACGGGAGCAGCTGGTTGAAACTGTGCGGGCGTTTCTGGGGTAGAAATATTCTGCCATCTATTCCGGAAAGGTGGGACAATGATTTCAACCCCCCTTGTATTCCCCCCGATCTTCGGGGGGAAGATAAAGCGGAGTCCCTCCCCCGACAATCGGGCAGAGTCACAGCCGAAATCCCTCCCCCGAAGATCAGGGGAGGTCAGGTGGGGGTTGATTCCATTGGACTTATCAACCGAATTTCCCCGGCTTTTCCATCAAACCTATGGCCGCGCCTGTGACTTCGTTGTCCGAGCGCCGGGACGGGTTAACCTGATTGGGGAGCATACGGACTACAATGGATTTCCTGTTCTTCCCATGTCCCTGGAGCAGGCCATCTACGCGGCGGTCGGCATTCGCGCGGATAAGGTGGTCCAAATCCGCAATGTCGATTCGCGATATCCTGAATTCACGTTTGTACTGGAAAATCAAGTCCTGCCCGGCGATGCGGGGGATTGGGGGAATTATGTCAAGGCCGGGATTCAGGGTATTATTGACTGGGAGAAGAATCCCAAGCCATTGACGGAACTCCATGGATTCGATTGTCTGATCTCCGGCACGATTCCACCCGGAAGCGGGCTGAGTTCCTCCTCCGCGCTGGTTGTGGCCTCTGCGCTGGCATTCCTGGAGGCCAATAAGATTGTGTATGAGCGTGCATCTCTCGCGGAGAGGCTGGCTTTTGCAGAGCATTACGTGGGAACGCAGGGCGGCGGTATGGACCAGGCGATCTGTCTTCTTGGCGAGGCTGGACATGCGCTGAAAATCGATTTCTTCCCGTTGCGCGCTTCGCCCGTGCCGTTGTCCGAAGGCTGGTCGATTGTGATCTGCAACAGCCTCATCCGCGCCGAGAAAACCAAGGCGGCCATGCGTCTCTACAACCGCAGACCGATTGAGTGTCGTATCGCTGCGGCAATGCTTGAAGAACAGCGCTTCGGCTCCCATGGAAATTGTGCGCGTTTGTCTCAACTGATCGGTCCCGAATGCCGTCCGAAGGACTTACTGGAACAGGCCATGGCTTTTTTCCACGAGGAGGGTTACTCCTGGGCGGAGATTGCGGCCTTTCTTAAGGAAGATCCTGATGAAGTTGGAAGCCGCTTGGGCAGGATGCGTAATGGTTCCGTGTTCGGGGAGACAGAAGACGGGTTCCAGCTGCGGAAGCGGGTAAGGCATGTCCTTACGGAAGCCATGCGGGTGGAGCAGTCTTTTGAGGCGCTGTTATCCGGCGATGTTTTGGGGTTTGCCGAGTTGATGAACGATTCCCATCGTTCCTGCCGGGATGATTATGAAATCAGCTGTCCCGAACTGGATGTCCTGGTCCAGGTGGCCCGTATGTCGGGTGCGGAGGGCGCTCGACTTACCGGAGCCGGATTCGGCGGATGTACGGTGAACCTGGTTCGGGATGAAAACGTGGGTGATTTCCGTGCGGGAATCTGGGAGGAGTACGTTCAACGATACCTGATATGGAAAAGGCCGGAACTTGGGGAGAGTGTCGATTCCGGTGACATGCTCTCCATTTCCAGGCCGGCCCGGGGTGCGGAGATCATCAGACAGGGATGAATCAGGCAGTGTAAGGTTCCGCAGGGCCGGAGCGAACCGACCCGTGGCGGGGGCCGGCGAAAGGATTAAACTCTTTCGCGCGACGCGCCTCCAATTTCCCCTGTATCCTTCCGATGAGCATCTTCCTCGATGGACGTTTTTCGGCCCATTGAAGCGCCTTCTGAAATTCATGCGGATCGTCCAGGAACTTATACCGGTCCTTGATCCCAAGGTCCGCATAGCATTGTTTCAGACAGGCTTTCTCTGCGCGGGATATCCCCAGTTCCTCAAGCAGCCGATTGTATTTGTCGGACTCCCGGCCGACCCGATCGAGATACCGGACCAGATGAATCAGGCCGTTCAAAAGAAAGACAATCACAATTGCCCCCCCCAGGAAGTAGATCAATTCCATGGGAACAGTCCACTCTTGGGTCGGCTGAAATACATTGAGTGAACTCTGCATCATCATGTCCCTCTTGTTGAAACGGTTTTTTGAGGCGGACCGGCAAGCCGGACCACCTTGTCAAGTTTCTCCTTCGGCCATAGATTGCCTCGAATGCTGCAATCACGGGTGTATATCAAGTCGGTCCGTGTTGTTGATCCAATCTGGTGAATTTATTTTAATATATCGCAATTTTCGTGCTTGTCAAGCATTGAGGTTTACATAATACTCCAATTCAACGCAGATTTTCCATTGCAAGATGAGGGAATCCAATAACAACAGGGCGCTCCCCGGCTATTGTGGTGGAAGTTGGAATGCAGAGACGGCGGGGTGACTCCACGTTATGGCTATAATCCTTTCCCAACTGGACGCAGAGGGGTGCAGGTATCCTTGTGTGCTGTAAGAAAGTCTTTTCTGGGAAGCTGTGAGGAATGCGGGGATTGGTTGGCGGGGAGGCTTGATATGCCGGGGAACTGACCGAAAGAGATGAAATCCGTTGACATGCCGGATTATGGCAGGTATCTTAATGTTTGATCAGAATCGGGTCATTTTCGGGCGTGAGAATCAGCCGGGTGGTTTCAGGAAAGACAACCCGGATGTTTTTTTGACCCGGACCGGGCACGGGTTGTTTTGCAGGCAGCCGGAGTTCCGGAGAATAGCCCCGTGAATCTGACGAGCTGCCCAGGCAGGCGTGATTATTGTAGGAGGCCCATACAGGCGCAGGAGACCGAATATGTTTCAACAAGGTATTCAGCGGCGAATTAAATACCAGGCAGAGCTGGACGGCAATTTTGCGAAGGAGATTGTATCGACACCGGGCTGCGATAATCTCTTCAGTTGCATCCAATGCGGGAAATGCAGTGGAACGTGTCCCCTGAGCCTTTACATGGATTATACGCCCCGGCGTGTGATTGCCATGACACGCGCCGGATTTAAGGAGGAAGTTCTTCAAAGTCAGACGATCTGGCTATGTGCGTCCTGCTACTCCTGCACGGTGGAGTGTCCGAAGGAAATCAAGATCACCGATGTGATGTATGCGCTGAAACAGCGTGCCATTCGGGACAAGGTATACCCCAAGCGGTTTCCGACTCCGATTCTGGCACGAGAGTTTTTCAGTTCTATCTGGAGATACGGTCGGAACACGGAGAGTTGGCTGATCGTGCGGATGTACCTGAAGAGCAATCCGTTCAAGATGATCGCGCAGAGCCTGTTGGGGTTCAACCTGTGGCGAACAGGCCGAATGGGTCTCAAACCCGAATCCATCAAAGATCGCGCCGGCCTTCAACGTCTCCTTGAGGCCGTGGAACAAGCAGAACCAAAAGAAAGCCGTACACCGGCGGGTGAGAGGGAGTGAGTCTCATGGTATACCTTTACTATCCTGGATGCTCATTAAAAGGAACCGGCAGAGCGTACGAAGAGTCTCTCCTGGCAGTTTTTAAGGCGTTGGACCAGCCGCTCCAGGAGCTGGATGACTGGAATTGCTGCGGCGCGACCGCCTATATGGCGGTCGATGAAACGAAAGCCTTCGCTCTGGCTGCGCGGAATCTGGCGTTGGCCGAAGCCCAAAAGTCCGACGGCAAGGTGACGATGGTCGTCCCCTGCAACGGCTGCTACCTGGTCCTGATGAAAGCACAGCGATACATGGAGGAGTATGCGGCAGTCGGCAAAAAGATCCGTGGCGTTCTGGAGAAAGCCGGGCTGCATTATGAAGGGAAAGTGGTCATTCGGCATCCCGTGGACGTGTTGGTGAACGATATCGGCCTGGAACACATCTCGAAACATATAAAGCGTTCGCTGGGCGATCTTCCGGTTGCCGCCTATTACGGATGCCAAATGGTGAGACCGTATTGCACATTCGATGACCAGCATAATCCCATGTCCATGGACAAGCTGGTCAAGGCGCTTGGGGCCGCGCCGGTGGATTGGCCGCTGAAGACCCGGTGTTGCGGAGGGGCATTGACTGGAACCATTGAAGAAGTGGGAGTTCCATTGAATTACATTCTTCTCAGGGAAGCGCAGAAGCGTGGCGCCCAAGTCATGGCAACAGCCTGCCCGCTCTGCCAATTCAATTTGGAATGTTATCAGGGTTCCATGAACCGTCAGTACAAGGAGAAAATTCACGTGACACCCGTTTATTTCAGCCAGTTGATGGGTATCGCGTTCGGATTGAGCCGGCGTACATTGGGATTGCATCGTTCCCTTGTGGCGATGCCCCAGCAACTCGCCATATAAAGGAGGTTCCATTTCCGTGACTGCAATCCAAGGTGACGGATCCATTCGAATCGGGGTATTTATCTGCCATTGCGGAATCAACATTGCGGCGAAAGTGAACATCTCCGAAGTGGTGGAATTTGCCAAGACACTACCGCATGTGGCTTACGCAACGGACTATCAATTCCTCTGCTCCGATCCGGGCCAGGAATTGATTAAGACGCACATACGGGAAAACAACCTGAATCGGATCGTTGTCGCGTCCTGTTCTCCCCTGATGCACGAAGTCACGTTTCGTCGTGCCGCCGGCGAAGCCGGGCTGAATCCTTTTTACGTTCAAATGGCGAACATCCGGGAGCAGGTGAGTTGGGTTACAAAGGACATGAAGTCGAGTACAACGAAGGCGAAGGCGCTGGTCGCGGCGGCTGTCAGGCGGGTGGCCAGGCATGATGCGCTCGAAGTGCGCCAAGTCCCTGTGAAAGCGGATGTTCTGGTAGTCGGTGGCGGTATCGCGGGTATTCAAGCGGCGCTTACCATCGCCAACTCCGATAAGAAAGTCTACCTGGTGGAACGGGAGCCGACCATCGGCGGGCACATGGCCCAGTTTGACAAGACCTTTCCCACGCTGGACTGCGCCGCCTGTATTCTCACTCCCAAAATGTCCAGTGTTGCCGTTCACCCCAATATCACTCTTCTCACCTTTTCTGAAGTCGTCAGCGTGGAAGGCTACACGGGGAATTTCCGGGTCCGAATCAAGCGGAAGCCCCGCTATGTGATTGAAGATAAATGTGTCGGCTGCAATGCGTGCGTAGATGCCTGTATCTATAAACAGCCCCGGTTTCCGGATGAGTTCAACGTGGGTCTGAGCAAACGAAAGCCGGTTTACATGCCGTTCCCGCAGGCCACTCCCTCTGTGGTTCTGATTGATCCGGAGTCGTGCATTCAGCTCAAAAAGGGAACTTGCAAGATGCCCTGTGTGGATGCGTGCGACCGGAACGCCATCGACTTCAATCAGAAAGAAGAGTTCCTGGATGTCGACGTGGGGGCGATCATTCTGGCCACGGGATATCAGCCGTTCAATCCCTCACGGATACCGGAATATGGTTATGGGAAATACCCGAACGTCTATACCGGGCTGGAAGTGGAACGGCTGGTGAATGCGGCAGGGCCGACCCAGGGCCAGATTGTGCTGAAGGACGGCACAAAACCGAAATCGGTGGGGATCATCCACTGTGTCGGTTCGCGCGATCAGAAAACGAATCCTTATTGTTCCCGTGTGTGCTGCATGTACTCGCTTAAGTTAGCCCACCTGATTAAGGAACGGACCGAAGCGGAAGTGTTCAATTTTTATATCGACATGCGCGCTGCCGGAAAAGGCTACGAAGAGTTTTATGACAGGGTAATGAGCGAGCAGGTGCAGGTTATACGGGGACGGGTGGCCGAGGTGACGGATTGGGCGGTGACACCCGAAGAGGAAGGGAAGCTGGTTTTGCGGGTAGAGGATACCCTGGTGGGTGTTGCCCGCCGGATTCCCGTGGATATGGTCGTTCTTTCCGTGGGTCTGGAACCGCAGCCGGATGTGGAGCAGGTTCAACGGTTGTTCAATATCAGTTGCAGCAAAGGCGGGTGGCTTTTGGAACGCCACCCGAAATTGGCGCCGGTGTCGACGTTTACGGATGGGATATTCATCGCCGGGGCCTGCCAGGGACCGAAGGACATTCCGGATTGTGTGGCGCAAGCCGGAGCCGCTGCCGGGGAAGCCATGGCCCTTATTGACAAAGGCCATGTGGACCTGGAGCCGAATGCCGCGCATGTTCGCGAAAACTGTTCCGGCTGCCGCACCTGTATATCGGCCTGTCCGTTCCATGCAATTTCCCTGGACAAGGAAACCGGGCTTTCCGTGGTCAATGAAGCGCTGTGCAAGGGCTGTGGGACCTGCGTCGCTTCCTGTCCTTCGGGAGTCGCTCAACAGCAAATGTTTACCGACGAACAGATTTACGAAGAGATTGAGGGAATAATGAATTATGTCTGAGGTCTCCAAATCATCAAGCGGTAATGGATTCGAACCGAGAATTGTCGGCTTCTTCTGCAACTGGTGTACGTATACCGCTGCGGACCTGGCCGGCACCTCTCGCCTGACTTATGCACCGAATGTCCGGGTGTTGCGCGTCATGTGCTCCGGAAGGCTTGATCCCCAGTTTATTTTGGATGCGTTTCGAAAGGGGGCTGATGGGGTTCTCATCGGAGGTTGCCATCCCGGAGACTGCCATTACCAGGCGGGCAACCACAAAGCATTGCGTCGGTACACGTTGCTGAAACGCCTGCTCAAAACAATGGGCATTGAGGAAGAACGTGTTCGGCTGGAGTGGATTTCGGCATCCGAGGGCGACAAGGTTCAGCGAGTGATTAACGAGATGACAGAGGATATTCGACGGCTCGGCCCCTTGCGCCTTCCCCCGATCCCTCACGCGGGTCGGATGCCGGGCGAGGCCGTGGAAAGGGTTTCTTCAATCGGACAGGAGACAGGATTATGAGCAAACCCAAAATTGGATTTTACTGGTGCGCTTCCTGCGGCGGTTGTGATGAGGCCGTGGTGGACCTGGCGGAGAACATACTTTCGGTTGTGGAAGCCGTCGATATTGCCGTGTGGCCCGTCGCCATGGACTTCAAACGTTCGGATGTGGAAAACATGCAGGATGGGGAGATGGTGGTGACCTTCATCAACGGCGCAATCCGCAACACGGAAGACCGTGAGATTGTCGAGATTCTGCGCGAAAAATCCAAATACATCGTCGCATTTGGAAGTTGTGCCCACTTGGGCGGCGTGCCCGGAATGGGCAATCTGTACACGCGAGAGTCCATTTTGGAATGCAGCTATTCCGAGACGCCGAGTGTAGTCAATCCTGAGAAAGTCTGTCCCCAGGGAGAGACCACTGTTCCGGAAGGAGTCCTGACTCTTCCCGTGTTGGAGGAGCGGGTGTGGACATTGGACCAGACAATAGAGGTGGATTATTACCTTCCCGGTTGTCCTCCTCCGGTGGCGTTGATTGTAGATGGGGTGACGGCGTTTCTCACGAACCAGTTGCCGCCGAAAGGTTCTGTTCTGGGACCGAAACATTCGCTGTGCCTGGATTGTCCCAGAAAAGACACGAAGCCGGAGAATATGCTCATTAAAGAATTCAAGAGACCTCACGAAACGGAAATCGATCTGGAGACATGCCTGTTGGCCCAGGGGCTGCTGTGTCTCGGACCCGCTACCCGGAGCGGTTGTGGGGCGGCGTGCATTAACGGCAACATGCCCTGTACCGGCTGTTTGGGACCAACCGACTCAGTGAGAGATTACGGAGCAAAGGCCCTGTCGGGGATAGCCTCGCTGTTCGATGCGGAAACCGAGGCCGATATCGCCCGCATCGCCGATCGAATTGTGGACCCGGCCGGGACGTTCTACCGCTACAGTTTGCCCGGATCACTTTTCCAGGGAAAGGTATTCCAGAAAGAGGGAGCACGATCATGACTCGGCATATTACCGTCAAGCCTATCACGCGGCTCGAAGGACATGGTGTGATTGATATTATTCTCAACGATGCAGGGAATGTGGATCATGCCTATTTCCAGGTTCCCGAACTGCGCGGCTTTGAAAAATTTGCGCAGGGACGACCGGCGGAGGATATGCCGCAGATTACCTCCCGCATTTGTGGTGTCTGTCCCATGGCGCACCATATAGCCGCTACCAAGACATTGGACAGCCTGTATCGTGTAGACCCGCCTTCGGCAGCCAAGAAGATTCGGGAGCTGGTTTACAACACATTTGTTTTTGAGGATCACACTCTGCATTTCTATTTCCTTGGGGGACCCGATTTTCTGGTCGGTCCTGTGGCTCCGAAATCGGACCGGAACATTCTTGGTGTTCTGGGCAAGTTCGGATTGGAGATCGGCAAGAAAGTGATCGGGATGCGGAAAGAAATGCGCGACCTGATCAGCCTGATGGCTGGAAAAGTGATTCACCCGGTCTTTGGATTGCCCGGCGGAATTTCGAAACCGATGCGCCCGGAAGATCAGGCCCGGTTTGCAGCCGCGGCAGACAGGGGAATCGAATTCGCCCTGATGACTCTGGATGTTTTCCGAAAAGTCGTGCTTGGGAATCCGGAGTATGTTGATTTGATCACTTCCGATGCTTATACCCATAAGACCCATTATATGGGCCTGGTGGACGGCAACAACAAGGTCAATTTCTATGACGGCAAACTGCGGGTGGTCGCGCCGGATGGAAAGGAAAAGGTGAAGTTCCCCATCGCCGAGTATCTGCAACATATCGGCGAACATGTGGAACCGTGGAGTTATATCAAGTTCTGCTTCCTGAAAGATGTCGGCTGGAAGGGGTTCACCGAAGGACCCGACAGTGGGGTTTTCAGTGTCGCTCCTCTGGCAAGACTGAACGCCTCGGATGGAATGGCCACTCCGAAAGCGCAGGAAGCCCGCGATGAATTCTACAAGACCCTCGGAGGAAAGCCGGTTCATCACACACTGGCCAATCACTGGGCGCGGCTGATCGAGATGCTGTATGCCGCCGAGCGGATGAAGGAACTGGCGAACGACCCGGAGATTCTCAGCAAGGAAGTGCGTACCATTCCGAGAACCACTCCCCAGGAGGGAATCGGTGTTGTGGAAGCGCCGCGCGGGACTCTGATTCATCATTATCAGACTGATGATCGGGGTGTCATTACACACGCCAATCTGATTGTCGCCACCCAGAACAACTCGGCGCGGATTTCCATGTCGGTTGATAAGGCGGCGAAGAAGTGGATTACGAACGGCAAGGTGGATGATGGCCTTCTCAACTATGTAGAGATGGCGTTTCGCGCGTATGATCCGTGCCATGGGTGTGGAACGCACGCGCTGCCGGGGCAGATGAGCCTGAAGGTTCGCCTGTACGATGCGGAGCGAAACTTGATTCGGGAGATTCAGCAGGGTTGACGATGGCAAAGTCGAAATCTGTTTTATCAACCCCGACCTGACCTTTCTCTGCATTCAACCCTCACCCCGCCTCCCCCGATCTTCGGGAGAGGAATAATGCTTCTCCCTGAAGATCGGAGGGAATACAAGGGGGGTTGAGTCCAGGATTGGAGATGCCATAATTGTCCTCTGCTATGCTCTTGCGTGTAACCAAAATACTCTGACAATGTACTTTGGTTTGCTGCCGCAGGCTGGAAGCCTGTGCCACCCATCTTCTCCCCATCCCTCTGGGAAAGCGACTGTCTTGAGAGCGAAGCGACATCGGGTTGGGGGGAGCGATTGTCCGAGTGGCGCCGGCATCTTGCCGGTGACCTTTGGGACAACGGTATGTCATGCCAATTCAGTTACAGAACAGGATGTTCTTGGTTATCGCCTTACGCCCGGAAGGAATCCTGCATTCATTCACAAGGATAAAAAACCATGAGTGAGCTGATCTACATGTTCGCAAGTCTTGCCGACCGTCATCGTGATGGGGTCACCAGCCTGGATGGGATGCGTCTGCTGTCCGACACTCTGCACCCGCTGGGTGTGAAAATCACCTGGATTGTCAGTCCGGAATCGGCACGGATCGCCCAAAAGGAGCTGACCCGGTGGCACGGCGATTTCGGTGATGATATTGCGGTTGCCACACCCGCTCTTGCTGGAAGCCTGGATGACAAGAAAAAGCAGATGGCCTCCACACGGGAGGCAATTCAGAAGGCGCTCCCCTGGGCTAACCTGACCATCGCCGCCTGGGGACATCAGGACCCGGAAATCGTGAGGCTGCTGGGGGATCTTGGATTCGAGGGATTGTGGGGATTCTGCTGGGAACAGATCGAAATCGACAACATCACGGATCGGGGTTGCCCGTGGGGATTCTATTACATGGATCGCGATGAACGTCTGCGCCCCGCTCGTCACCAGGGGAAACCGTGTCGCGGCGTGATCGGTATGGAATGGACCGCTCGGGATTTGCTCAAAAGTTTTCATTCCGGAAATCCGTGCATTTATTCCACGGACCCGAATGATGTGGCACGCGGCAGTATATGCTCCTGGGAAGACATCGAATACTGGAAAGGTATCGCCGACAACTACATTCAAAACACACGATACAACGATCATGTTTTCCTTTTGCAGCACCAGGAGGCGCATGAATCCGAGCGGTCGGATCTGTGCAAATGCTATACCGTGGAAGATATCAAAGAATCCGTAGCGATGCTGGATCGTTTTGTACGGCATCTCAAAACATTCCCCAACCTCAAAATGCTGACCCTGCAAGAGGCGGCACAGCTTTACCGTGAACGGTACGACAAAACTCCCTCATCTTACATGCTCTGGACGGATATCCCGACTCCGCCGCCGAATCCCGATTACACCTGGAGTATGCCGACCGGCCCCTGGCCGAAAACCTTCCTGTTCTATGATTGCGATGCCCAAATGATGTTTATCGAGAATAAGGTGGAGCCGGTTTGTATCCGCAATTACCATCGGCCCTGGAAGCGAGAGGACTATTTCGCGGAACCGTTCATTCCCAGAACAAAGCTGGTGCGGAATGTGCGCTATCATTGGGACCGTGAAATTGAAATCGAGGTCACCAGCCCGAAAGCAATGCCGTTCGGTCTCGCGCTGTGGGGAGATTATTCCCTTTACCAGTTGGGCGATTGCCCCGGCCTGATCGAAGGCAAAATGCTTCCCCACGAACTGCTTTTCCTGCGCTATGACTTGCAGGAAGGAAAGAACGTCTTTCGCATCCAATTGCGGGGGAAATGAAGCTGGCAGGACAGGCTTCCGTGCCTGTCAGATCGAGGAACGGCAGGACAGGCCTCCGTGCCTGTCAGATTGAGGAAAGTAGGACAGGCCTCCGTGCCTGTCAGATTGAGGAACGGCAGGACAGGCCTCCGTGCCTGTCAGATTGAGGAACAGTAGCACAGGCCTCCGTGCCTGTCAGATTGAGGAAAGTAGGACAGGCCTCCGTGCCTGTCAGATTGAGGAACGGCAGGACAGGCCTCCGTGCCTGTCAGATTGAGGAACGGCAGGACAGGCCTCCGTGCCGGTCAGATTGAGGAACAGTAGGACAGGCCTCCGTGCCTGTCAGATTGAGGAAAGTAGGACAGGCCTCCGTGCCTGTCAGATTGAGGAACGGCAGGACAGGCCTCCGTGCCTGTCAGATTGAGGAATGGAACGCTTCCCGTATCCATTGATAGTTCCGTTCGCTCATTCCCAGGCAGGAATAATCTTCAATATACGCGATGAACCCGCCGTTGAATGCGCCCAGCGTATCGCATAGCCGTTTCGCATGATCGAAGATTTCCTGTTTTGTGCCGGAGATCGCGATTCGCTGGTGATCCACGGAGCAGCAGAAACAGACCTGTCCGCCGAACTCCCCCGCCAGGCGGTCCACCCCGAGCAGATCCGGCTGAAGCAGTTCGATAACATCCGCGCCGATCTCAATCAAATCGCCGAGGATGGATGAAACCTGTCCGCATGTGTGAAACCACACCCGCCTGCCGCGCGAGTGAATCCGCGCGAATTGTTCCGCATACCGGGGACGAAACACCTCCCGCCACAGCGGCGGCGCGATAATTAAATCGTTCTGAGTTCCCCAGTCATCGCCGAAAGCCACGGCATCAATAGGATATTTCAATACCCTCTCGATCAAGGCATTTTCAAAATCGAACACAAAATCCAACGTGCGTTCGACAAATCGGCGGTCACTGTGGAGGTCTGCAAGGAAATCCTCGAATCCGCGCAAAAACGTGGCCTGGTTGAACCCCGTAATTCCCAAACTGAACCGGATGAACCGATCTTCGTTCATCTTTGCGAGATGCGCCAAATTGTCCAAACGGCCCGGCGCGTTCGGGTCGGGGGGAACATACTTCGCCACACAATCCCAGTCTCGCAGCGGATTGGACCGTGGCTGCCCCAGGGTCTTGTCGAGAGCCTCCCACACAAAGCCCCATTCGTTCTCTCCCGGGACAGAAGGCGCAAAATCCCTTGCCGGAGAGTAAGTCACCGATACGGTGTCCGAAAACTCGAAATCCCGATTACAGTAATGGATGGGAATGCGTGGCGGGCCGGTTCGGTCGATGGCGCGGTAGACGATCTCTCGTTTGGTTACCATGATCTGCTCCGCAGGTGGATTTATGAAAAGAATATCATAATGCCTTGCAGGAGAGATTCCTCCCCCGAAGATCGGGGGAGGTCAGGTGGGGGTTGAATTAAAACCCAGCCAAACTCTGGGATATTCAGGCGGATTATGTCTCACGCCCTCCGATCCATAACAACAATATCTGCGCCCACCCCGGCGTGTGGGGCTTGCCGACAGGCCGGCCCACGGGATTTACATTTACCCGCTCGTGCGGATGCGGTATCATTTCGGTATCTCGGAACCTGCTGGTGTTCCGGTCAGGAACCATCCGCTGTATCGACCTCCAGGAAAGCAACAAAACTCGGAATTACGGCGGGGCACACGCGGGGGCGCCGGATCAATGCCCTGCCCGCCGGAGAATTGGCGCTGATTCCCAACGGCTGGAGCCTTTGTAAGTGCAGTTACCTGATTCGCGCGGACCTTGCGTTGCAGAATCAATAATGAATCGTTATTTCAATCTCAATGGAGTTTTTTATGAACGAACTGGAACTTAAAACGGATCTGATTCCCCTCGGCCCCAAATCACGGCATCGCAAGATCAAGGATTTCGATACCCGCCAGTACCTGATCAATGCGATGGGGATAGACGATATCTGGCGCGTGTTCCGCATCATGGCGGAGTTTTCGGAATCCTTTGAGATTCTGGGAGACTTGCCGCAATCGGTGACGGTGTTCGGTTCGGCACGGACGCCGGAGAGTCACGCGATGTATCAAACGGCACGTTATCTCGGCGCGCAAATCGCGCGGGAGGGATTCGCCACGGTCACCGGCGGCGGACCGGGGATCATGGAAGCGGCCAACCGTGGCGCGTACGAAGTCGGAGGAATCTCCGTGGGACTCAATATCGTCCTTCCCAGGGAACAACGTCCCAATCCTTATACCACCACCAGCCTTAATTTCCGCTACTTTTTTGTCCGCAAAGTCTTGTTGATCAAGTATTCCATAGCGGCTGTCATCTTCCCGGGCGGATTCGGTACGCTGGATGAATTATTTGAGACGATCACCCTGATTCAGACGGAACGAATCCTCCCGTTTCCGGTCATCCTGTTCGATTCGACTTATTGGGGCGGATTGTTTGAATGGTTGAGAAAACAGGTGTTGACGCAGGGAAATATCAGCGCGGCGGATCTCGGCCTTTATCATCTTACGGACTCCATTGAGGAAGCCCTGGAGATCATTCGGTCTGTCGAGTGAAAGGACTTGCCGCCGAGCCGAATCGGATGGACCTGGATAGCCCCAGCCGGCATTGATAGAATCGGTCTTTGACCTGTGTGCAGAAAGGAAATGGATCACAATGCGTTTCACAACAAACCTATTATCTTCATTTTTCATTGCCTTAGTCGCCTTCTCCATGTCCGTTTCCCCCGTGTTCGGGGAAGAAACACCGAAAGGGTGGGAAGTGATTCTGTGCAATCCGCTCCTGAGGAAACTGGAGATGGATAATGTCTGGATGGCGGCAAAAGAGACGGGGGCAAAGGGAATCGAAATCAATGTAAAGTCCGATCTCACCTGCCCGAACCTCTTTGTGGGAAAAGAAACACCTTACCGACTGGACACCTCAAAGGATGCGGCAAAAATCAAAGTCCATGCGGAACAAATGGGACTGAAAACACCGGTTGTCTGCGCCCCGGTCAACCTGGACCCCAATGGCGCACCGGAGTGGACAAAAAAACTGATTGAAATGGTTCCCTATGCCGGGGTTGAGTTGATCTATTTCCCGATCACAACAGACAAGTTTTCTGAGCAGACCATTGAGGATGCCGAGTTTGTTCGTCAGGCTGTTGCCATGATTAAGGAGTGGGTGGAACTCGGCGAGAAACACCACGTGGCAATCGCCATTGAGAATCTCAGCGTTTACTGGAACCGCCCGGAAATCCTTCATGCGGTTCTCGCGCAATTCCCCCCGGAGAAATTCGGGCTGAACCTGGACCCGATCAACCTGTATTGGTACGGGCATTCCATCCATACGGTTTACGCCATCACGGAGGAATTCGCTCCCCGCGCCAAGTATTTCCATGTCAAGAATGTGGCCCACCCGCCTGAGATGCAGATGACCACGCGGCCGGTCGGTTGGGAATACGAAAAGAACTCCGTTCCCGTGCCCGAAGGCGATTTGAATTTCGAACGCATCCTGGGGTGGTTAAAGAACGCCGGTTTTCAGGGATATATCGGGATCGAGGATGATTCCCTGGGCCATTACCCCAAAGAGCAACGCGCGGATATCCTTCGGCATGATATTGAGTATGTCGAAAGAATCATCAGCCGGTTGAAATAGATCGGTTGTCACGGTTGGTTCTCGCAGACCGGCCGGTCTTCGGGAGGAAACATGACCGCACCTGCCAACTCCCGCCGACTTGGCATTGGTCCCAATTCGCCATTCCCAGGAATCTCCGCTCCACCGCCAACCCGACCGGAAGATAAACCATCTATCAATTCAGTCTCGCGCCGGTGATTGTACCGTTTGTGGGAGGCTCTCAGTCTTTCAGGAATGATTCGATTTCACGGCGTGTGGGAATGGAGGTTTGTGCGCCGAGTTTGCCGACAGAGAGTGTGGCGGCAGCGCAGCCGAATCGGGCCGCCTCCACGAGGGATTTTCCTTCCGCCAACGCTACGGAGAATGCGCCGATGAACGTGTCTCCCGCGGCGGTGGCATCGACCACCTCAATCTTTCCGGCGGGGACATGGGTTGCGCCAGTTCCATCATGAACCAGAGCGCCCTGTGATCCCAAAGTCACGATGACATGCCTGCATCCTTTCTGCAGAAGTTTTTCTGCCGCGTGCATGGCAGACTGTGGGTCTGTCACGTTGATGCCGGTGAGCAATTCGGCCTCGGTTTCGTTCGGAATGAGGTAATCCACTTTCTGAAAAAGATCCGGTGGCGGTGTTTCGGCGGGAGCCGGATTGATCAGGATTTTCCTGCCCAGTCGGAAAGCCAGATCGACCACGCCACAAACTGTCGGCATGGGCAGTTCAAACTGAAGAATGACCATATCCGCGCGGGAGATAGCATCGACCGCCTTTTCGGCATCCTGCGGGATCACTTTCCCGTTGGCTCCCGGAGTATAGATCAGTTCATTCTGGCCTGCGGCATCAACGGCGATCATGGCATTGCCGGTTGGGGCATCGGGGTCGATGCGAATCCCTGAGACATCCACACCCCTGGATCGTAGATTTCCCAGGCAGGCCGAGCCGAAGATGTCATCCCCAACTCGTCCGATCATGCCGACCGATCCGCCTGCCAGCGTCGCCGCTGCCGCCTGATTGGCCCCTTTGCCGCCGGGTACGGTGACAAAGCGGCGGCTTCGAACGGTTTCGCCCGGAACAGGGAACCGGTCCACACAAACCACCAGGTCCATGTTGATACTGCCTGCAACGATGATTGCGGGTTGGCGGGTTGACATGAAAGACCTCACTCTGCGTGTAATGACCCTCACCCCAACCCTTTCCCGGAGGGACCAATGACAAGGCGGGAGCTGCGCTCCCGCACTCCAAGACAAGCGTTCCCGCACTCCAAGACAAGCGTTCCCGCACTCCAAGGAGTTAGAGGCGAAACAACCTTCGGGCGTTTTCGCCGAAAATCAGGCGTTTCTCGCTTTCGTCGATATCCGCCCATAAGACAGAACCGATTCCTGAGGGCAAAGACAGGAACGGCATATCGCTTCCGTATACTACACGCTCCGCCCCCACCGCTTTCACCATCCGTGGAATGCGCTGAAGGTACGGGAGAGAATTCGTGAGGTCCAGGTAAAAGTTGGGATGCTGTTTTGCTAATGCAATGGTCTGAACATGTCCCCGGTAAGTTCCGCCCGAATGGCCGATGAGGATGGGAACGTGGGGATAGCGACCGGTCAGCGCGACAAACATGCCCGGATCATCCCATTTGCTCTCCTCCCAGGTGTGCGACAGGAGGGGTTTTTGATGTTCCTCACACCATTCCCAGGCAGGGCGAAATCCATCGCAATCCGCGCGGGCTTCCAGAAGATCCGGGTGGAGTTTTGCGCCGACAAATCCGGGATGATCGCCGAATGTTCGGATGATCTCCTCCGCCTCGGCGGGACGATGGGGATTGACGGCCAGCCAGGCGCGTAAGCGATGCGGGTATTTTTCAACAGCATCGGCCACGAGGCAATTGCCCAGCATGGTTTCAGGACCGATGGCAAGATGGTGGCTGCACACCGCCACGGCGACACCACAGCGGTCCATGGCATGAATGATACTATCGGGATCACCCTCGAAGGGGATATAAAAAACGTTGTAGTTTCCCATGTGGCAATGCGCATCGCAGATCCAGTATTTTTCACCGAGTGGGTTCATGGTCATTGCTCCTCCAAGCCGAGAAGGCGGCACAGATTCTTGCCCGCGATAAGCCGTTTGGCCTCCGTGGAGATATCGGCCAGCGCGAGAACGGTAAGCGGTGTGCCGGGATCCCACCGTCCCAACCCCGAACCATAGACGAACCGCTCCGGCCCGAAACGCTCGCATAAATCCTCCAGACCCCAATGGATCACATAATCGGAGAACTCCAGGAACAGGTTCTCGAATTGATCCAGCAGGGGATAAACCTTGCGCCCGATCCGGTATCCGGTATCGGTCAGAACAATTTTGAGTTCCGGGAAGGCGTTCAGAACCATGGCCAGATCGTTCCATTCTATTTCGGCGACAGTGATGAAGACCGGGACAGCCCGGGTCTCGAGCGTTTCCAGGAGTGTGCCGCAACACCAGGGAGTCAGCGGATAGTTATGGGTTCTGGGGGCCATTCGGACGGACCTCACGCCGTTTTCTTTCAAGAGAGCCGCAAGGTCTTCGGGATCGGGAAACTCCCGAGTGGAATCCGGCAAGATGACCCATTGAGGCAGAAGTCGTTGCTGCCCGGATAATTGTTCCATCAGGAGTTTGTTGCCGAGATTGGGATGGTTTTCAATGGCGGCGTGATGGAAGCAGACCGCTTTCCGAATCTCATAACGATCCATCAAGCGAAGAATGTCGGCGGGTGTGCTCAAATCGCCATCGAACGGGACCATCCGGGTTCCGATTGCCACACTTGCATCAAAGATTTGCAAATTGTCCAGCTCCTCCAAGACCTTTGCAGATTGAAAAATAGATTGGGAAACGGGGAGGATGTTGGTCCTGTTCATAATGTCGTCTTTCTGTAGTTTCGGTTTCGGAATCGGCGGAACGATCGTCTGGCTCCGTAGGATCGCATGGGTCTCCTGCGCAGGGGTGTGCCGGGATACAGACGATAATACAACGGAAGGATCCCCGGATGGTCCGGGTCGGTTTCAGAAAGCAGGCGAAGAGCGACCTTGGCACGGTCGGTCTCCCCCCGCTCCAGGCAGAGCATGGACATCAGCCAGAAAACATCCGGGTGGTAAAAGTCATTCCGAATGGCTTGTTGAAGATGCGGCCAGGCACGCTCGCGCATACCGCGCTTCCATTCCAGGAATGCGAGGCGATAATGGACCGTGCCAACCTCGGGATTTTTCTGTTCCTCCTCCCCGTCCTTGTCCGATTTTGCCTTCTCTTGCCTGCGCAGATACTCCTGATAGTTGTTGCGCGCCCGATTGTATCGTTTCAGATTGAATGCGCAATCGGCGACCGGAAGCAAGGAGAGCGGACTGCCTTCAAACTCCGGAGCGCGATCGAAGGCTTCCAGCGCCTTCTCCCATTCGGATTCATAGTAGTGACAGAATCCCAGGAGTGCCCGTGCGCCTGAATCGAGCGTTTTTCCGAGTAATTCCTGCTGCAGCAGGAGGTCCCTGGCCGTCGCATATTCAGAGCCATGAAAGAGAACGCCTGCGGAGTACCTGACCAACGCAGGGTCATAATCCGAATCCCGGACGGCATCAAGCATCATGTCGCGCCCGCGATCTATCTCCCCCATTCGATAGAGATATGTGCCGCAGGCGCAACGGATCTCGAAAGCCGCCGGCGGTTCGGAGACTTCGAGAGCCGGTTCCAGGATATCGAACGCCTCCTGAAAAAGATCGCGCGATGCGAGTTCTTCGGCAAAACCGAGCCGCAATTTTACTTGATCCTGTTCCTGTTGAACCCATTCCTTGAATCGTGCAATGGAATCCGATGGTCGTCCGTCCGCCAGGCAGGCCGCGATCAGTAAGAGGCGCATCTGCCGATTCTGAGGATTTCTCTTGAGTTCCTTTTCCGCAAGTGCGATGGCACGAGGGAAGTCTTTTTTGTCCGCCAGAGAACGAACCTGCTCGAGTTCGACGTGGTTCCTGGTGAACTTGGGGGCTTGGGCCAGGGTGTGAATGTGCGCGTCGATATTTCGATTTCGAAACAGGTTGAACAGGAGTTTCGGCTGGAAAAAGGCCATGAAAAGCCGCCATTCGTGCGGCTCGTATTTCTGGCGCAATTCGCGGAGGTCTCCTGCGAGGCGGTGGTTGCTGCGATTTCCGAGTTCGACATAGCCGGAAACAGACAGCCATTTGTCATTCCATGGAATGAGACGGGTGAGCAGGATTTCCCCTTCCTCCGGGATTCTGGCGCCCAAAAGATGGACCTGATATCCGCCGGGCTGTTCGGCCCCCAACTCCTGCACAACAACTGTACCATCCCCCTCAATTGCGGTCACCACAAAAAAACCGAAACGATACTCGGACAGCAGGCGGTGGATGCGCGCCACTGTTTCCTCATCCAGATCGGAGCGGCTCATTGCGAAATCCTTAATCAGGCTTGGTCCGCCAACCAGCTCGCCATTGTCATAAAGCGCCCACTCCACAAAAAAGGGGTATAGTTCTGCCGAGACGGAAGTGGTTGCGCCTGTCGGGTCATACACATCCAGGAAACGGGCTTGTATTGCGCGGCGAGTCTGTGTGTTTCCGCTGCGCATGAAAAAATCGACAAGCTGGCGATCCAACTCCCGATATAAGGTGATTTTCGTTTTGGAGCGATATCCGACGGTTTTTTTCGTTTTCTTGGCTTTTGGCATAAAGAAAGTTCCTTTGGGGTCCTGAATCAAAGAGGGAAAATAATATAGCATGGGATGAAGGGGAGCAGTAGGAAGAATTAAGAATTGAAGAAAGGGACAGAAGGGGGGTTGAGGATTGCGGGTTTGGGATTGGGGCGGGAAAAGTGGTCAAATTGGCGATTCCGATTCGTGGAGGACATGGTAAACTGGTTCTCAGTTTCAGTCGAAAAGGACCGATAAGATATGCCTCGTCAACGATCCAAGATATTTTCGGAGAGAGAGATTTCCATAATGAACGCTGTCTGGGATCTCCGGAAGGCATCAATCAACGATATCCGCAATCACCTCGGCGGCGCACGTGCCGGGGCCTATACCTCGGTGGCGACAATGGTGCGATTTCTGGAGAAGAAGGGGGCGCTCAAACACACTATCGCGGGTCGAATGTATTACTATGAAGCACGGATCAGCCGTGAACGCGCGGCGTATCACGCAGTCCGCTATGTCCTTCGGACTTATTTTCGTAACAACAGTCCGGCCCTGTTCCGAGCCTGCTTTTCCAAGGAAGCGCCTACAGAGGAGGAAAAGCAAGAGATTCTGAGGTTTCTTGCGGGTGAAGTGGCCCCGGCTCCAAACACCGAACGAACGCAGACACGAAGCAAGTCATGATGATGCCAAGCCTGAAGACAGTCCTTCTTGCGGCGGCAGCGGTGGCGGCAGCCGTGTCGGTCATGGGTCGGGAATCAGTGGGGCGGCTGCCTCTGTCCGAGTCGACATGCGAGTTATTGCTGATTACGGCGCTGGTTCCATTCAGTTGGTATTTGGTCAATACCCTCTCGGAGATACTCGAGCGGAAAGCAAGCGCATCGCGCTGGAGCTACAGCCGGCTGGGGTATGCAGGCTGGGCATTATACTGCCTGACGGTGGTGTCGGTACACTACGGGGCCTGGGTTCCCGTGGCGCTGGCGGCGGTATGTTCCCTGCCGCTGCTTGTGCTTCCCATGGTGGCGCGATGGATTGTGGAGCATCCGGCAAAGCGCTTCCTGAAAAGGGAGAAACCGGTTTGGCGATTGGATGAGTTGTCTCGCGCCTCAGAATGCGGGTCGCGGAGCTATCTGATCGGTCTGTTTACGGAACGTTATCCGAAATACTGTGCGTATCTCTATCGCCGAAACCTTCCGTACAGCGTGGGCGGTATCCTGATGCAGAATCGGGAACGTCTCGCCACGCCACGGCCGACTTACCTGGAGGTAACATTGGACTGCCCGTTCGGAACGAAGATCGGGACTTTTCTGGAGGGACATGAGGTTCTCCAGGCGTACCTGTTTCGTGAGCAGGAGGACGGAAGCCGGATCGTGTTTCTTCCCGCGCAAGGATGGGATGAATGGATCGAGGGAATGCGGAAGCTGGAATGGTTTCAGCGGATTGGCGAGGTGGATGATCTTCCGCCACGCTGGCCGATCCTGGGTGATCTTCCCTATCCCCTCGTTGCGAACGGATTGGAGTACAAGAGAATCAGTCTGACCTGATGGAGGATGTGATGGACCCAAGCGATTTGACTGTCCGCCGGATAGCCGATTTTCTGGATGGTGCGATTCCATCCGCGTGCGACGAATCGCGGGACTCCGGGAGACTTCAATGCGGAGACCCTGATCGCCCGGTGAAAATGGTCTGGCCGGCATATCGGGTGACTCGCGAGATTCTTCGGCAGGCAGAACGAAGCGGTGTGGATTTCATGGTGATCTCCCGTCCATTGCCGGACCGATGGAAGATCACCGAGAATATGTATTCGCCCTGGCCGGACCTGCTTCGGCTGCTGCTTCATACGGGGATTGCGGTCTACGCGGCAGGGTCCGGTTTAAACGCGCATCCGCGCGGGCTATCGGCCTTACTGGTGGAACGTCTGGGGTTGTCGGAACCGCACCCGGTCTTACCCAAACCCCAGTCAGGGCACGTTAAAATTGTCACGTTTGTACCCAAAGAGTATGCAGACAATGTACGGCTTGCGATGGCCCAGGCGGGAGCGGGAAGAATCGGGGAATATGATCTCTGTTCGTTCCATTCATCGGGTGAGGGGAGTTTCCGGGGGTCCGAACAGTCGAATCCGACAATCGGTGAGCGGGGCAAGTTGGAATTCGTGCCGGAGGAACGATTGGAGATGCTGTGTCCGATTCCGCGTCTGGCGGATGTGATTTCCGCACTGTGGAATGCGCATCCCTACGAGGAACCCGCGTATGATATCTACGAGTTGCGGGAATTTCGGGACCCGCGTCAATGCCTCTGGATCGGGACGTTCGAGGAACCGTTGTCGATTGAGGATCTTGTGCGCCGAGCCGTAGATGCGTTTCCCGAATTGTCTGTGCCGGAACCAATAGGACTCTTGCAGGGAAGGAATCTTCGCAGAATTGCCTGCACGGCAGGAGATGGGAGCGGGGTGATTTCCTGCCTGGTCGATATTGAAGCGGATGCGCTGATCTGCCGGGGAATTGGAGAGGAGGCATCCTGGAAGCTGGAGGAATGCGGGATACCGGGGCTGTCGCTGGGCCGGGGAGTGTTGGAAACGCTATTTGTGACGGCGATTCGGGAGATTCTGGCGCCGCTGCGGGGGGAAGTTGGGGTGTTGTGAAGAGAGAGACAGGCTCGTGCAGAGAGGAATCCTGGTCTTTCTGGTAAAATGCGCTGATTCAACAGAGGGAATGCTGACGGGATATTTGCCCTTTGCATTGACACCATGAAGAGGAACGGCAAAGAAGACGGAGAAACCTGATGCTCAAGAGGATAAGAATCCAGGGGTATAAGTCGATTCGAGACTTGGATATCAAGTTGACAGGACTTTCAGTGCTTTTCGGACCGAATGCAAGCGGAAAAAGCAATCTCCTGGATGCACTACAGCTTTTGTCGCGGATCGCGACAAGCCGCACACTCAAAGAGGCATTTGAGCCGCCGTATCGGGGAAAGCCGCTGGAGTCATTCGCCTTTGGTCCGGAAGGAATCAGAGGATTGCTGGACCAGGAAGCGCCGTCATTTACCCTGGAGGCGGACATTGAACTGTCTCCGGCCACAATCGATTCCGTCAACCGTCGGATTCGGGAAATGAATCCGTCCAAGGCTAACGGAGTGGGCAAGGCAAAAACGTCGGCATCAAGACCAGCCTCTTTTGTCCGAGAGAAGTTCCTGCGGTATCGAATCAGTGTGGAGATTCTGCCCAAATCCGGGGTCTTGCGGGTTGCCGATGAATACCTGGCGGCTTTGAACACCCAGGGAGAGCCGACCCGCAAGAGACTCCCTTTTCTGGAAAGGGATACGGAAAAAGACCGCCTGCATTTGCGCTTTGAGGGGCAGGCGCACCCAACCTATTATGACCGCTATTTGGATCACTCCATCCTATCTATGCCGCACTATCCTCCCCATTATCCTCATCTTGTGGCGATGCAACGGGAATTGGCGAGTTGGCTCTTTTTTTATTTCGAGCCGAGGGAGCGAATGCGGGCCAAGAATCCTGTGAAAGAGGTTCGCCATATCGGGCTGATGGGTGAAGATCTGGCCTCCTTTTTGAATACACTGAAGAGCCTTAATCCAAGACAATTTAATGCTGTCGAGAAAGCGCTTCGAATGGTCATCCCGGAGGTCACTGGAATCGAGGTAAAAGTCAGCGACTTGGGCGAAGTGGAGCTTGTTTTGCGTGAAGGGGATATCCCCATTCCAGCGGGTGTGGTATCGGAGGGGACCTTGCGGGTATTGGGACTTCTCGCCCTGGAAGGAGTGAAAGAGCTCCCGGCGTTGATCGGATTTGAGGAACCGGAGAATGGGATTCATCCGCGAAGAATTCAGATGATTGCGGAGTTACTGAAAACCCGAAGCGCGCGGGGCGAGACCCAGTTGATCGTAACGACTCATTCTCCCATCCTGCCGGATCGAATCCCTGACGAATCGCTCTATGTATGTCAGAAACAAGATGGATGTACCCGGATCGACTCATGCGCTCAATGGGGGAAGGGCGAATTATGGAGGGACAAGGACATCCAAGAGGGACTGGACGGCCTCATGTCAGAGCGAATTCTGCGGGGGATTTCGATGCGTGAAATCCGGATGTTTGTTGAAGATTTCGGGCACCAAGAAGTAGTCGGCGGATTGGTGCGTAGACTGGCACAGGAATCCGGTATTGAAATCAATTTGAAGATACTGAACGCATCCGGTGGGAGCGGAATGGTTTTGCATGAACTCCAGAGATACGTTCGGGACTTGCAGACCGGGAATTTGCCGGACCTGCTCATCGCTGCAATAGACGCAAATTGTCAGGGAATCACAAAACGGCGGAATGAGATACTGAATAGGGCGGGGGATCTGAAGGACCTGACAGTCTGTGCCCTTCCGAATCCGCACATCGAACGATGGCTTCTCATCGACTCGGCGGCATTCAAGAAGGTGCTCGGCGCGGGATGCTGGGCACCCGGAGGCAAATGCGAGCGTGATCGGTATAAGCATCAGCTCCTCGATGCGGTTCGAGAATCCGGTGTGTTGCCGATTATCGGGGGAATGGAACATGCCAAGGATATCGTTCTTGCCATGGATCTGAATAAAGTCAAAGACCGATCTTTGGGGAGATTCCTCAAGGACCTTCGGAATAAGTTCTCGGATTGGCAACGGTAATCCTCTCCGACGGGAAACAATGAAGAAACAAAGAGGCATCAAGTTTCTGTGTGATTTGTGCGGAGAATTGCTGGAGGAAGGGCGTCCGCGATTCATTTTCCGGGGGGAAATCTTTTGCGCGTTCGATGGACTGGAAATCGAAGATGACCTGGAACGATCTTCCGAAAGTATCCGGGCGGAAATAGAACGCCTGATTCGGGAGTTGGAGAAACGCACCGAAGAAGACCTTCAGGATGAGGTTCATTTTCCGTTTCGTCTGGACCTGTGCCGGAAATGCAGGGACAGGGTTTATCGGGTACTGAAACTGAGGGGGGATTAACCCGCATTTCTCACAAGCCTGTCAGAAGAGGGGTGAGCCCCGTTGGATATCGCGAGAATAATCGCGGCGAGTGGTTTCTTGAAGAGATGAGACCATGCAAGTCAGGATGAACAGAGAAACCCGCACCCCAAAAGGGCCGGATGGGGCTTCCGGGAGAGAGCAAC